>Ga0265293_10002090_pt1 | contig 41441 bp, 31 predicted proteins | sample Munlanlewell138R_FD_192505 | JGI IMG/M metagenome (GOLD analysis project Ga0265293, IMG submission 192505) | Leachate microbial communities from a municipal landfill in Southern Ontario, Canada - Leachate well 138R | ecosystem: Engineered > Solid waste > Landfill > Unclassified | place: Canada...
CTCCCCCGCCCCCGTGGGCGGGGGCAGTAGTCGCGATATCCCCAGCAAGGGCGCAAGCACGAGGAAAGCCAGCCCGGGCTGCCGGCCCGGATTGTGCATTTCGCAGGCATCATCCCATACACCGTACCGTAGAGGGTATCCCCGGAAAGGCCGGCCCGGAATGCTGGCCTGATTGTGCGTTTCGCCGGCATCATCCCACACACCGTACCGTGGGAGATATCACCCGGGGAGGGGCTCGGGGAGGGAACCCCCTCCCCGGCAAAGAGAACCATACTGGCCCTCCACAGGGCTCCCGCGCAGGAGCGGGGGTTCTCGTGGTAAGAGCCCGGGCGGGGCGCAACCGGGGGGAGGCGACCTCAAGAGTTCTCGTGGTGAGATCCCCGGAAAAAACCAACCCCACCTCCCCCCACCCCCCCAAGCACCAAATGGCAACACTCATCCGGGCTAACTCTGTAACCTCTCCCCAGGAGAGATTGATGGATGTGTGCTGCTGTCCTCTACCGCCGCCTCCCCGGCGAAGGCCTCGACAAGGTCATCGCTGCATTCAGGGAGGCTGCTGCCCGGGACCCTTTTGGGACGGTTCTCATCGTCCCGACATCGCGCCTCGCTGATGATATCGCTCACTGCCTCATCACCGGAGGCACGCCCATCGTCGGCGATGCGGTCACCACGCTTGCCGGGTTTGCGCAGCGGGTCTTTGAGGATCGCGCGGGTGCCGGGAGTCTCATCACACCCTCCGGGTCCCGGATCATCATCGCCGACATCCTCGCCGCCCGGGTGCGCGACCTCCCGCTCCTTGTCAGGGGGGAGCGGCCGGGAGCCGGGGTTGTCGATGAACTGGTGACACTCTTTGAGGTCCTTATCACGAGGCGGGTGGACTACCCCGCCGCGCTCGGTGAACTCCAGGGCGAAAAGAGTGCAGAGATTGCGCTTGTCCTCGATTTGTACCTCCGTTTCCTGGATGAACATGCCCTCGTCGATGAGAGCACCCTCCTTGCCCGGGCTGCGCAGTGGCTCGCCGGAGGTGACCGGGATCGCATCGGCCCGGTCTTCATATACGGGCTTTATGAACCGGTCCCGCTCGAGCGCGACCTCATTCTCGCCATCCGTGAGCGCGCGCCTGAGTTCCACTACGCGATCCCGTGGGCTGACAACCCTTCGGTCTTCATCGACGATGGGACATGGATCCGCCCGGACGTGATCGATGACGGAGGCGCACCTCCCGGTCTCCTCCCGGTCCGGGGGACTGTCTGCATCGCAGAGCGGAAGGACCGGATCGACGAGGTCAGGGCGGTGGCCCAGGAGATCCGGGATCTCATCGCCGGCGGCGCCCCGCCCGGTGATATCGCGGTCGCCTTCCCCGATCTCCTGGCGGCGATGGCATACGTTGAAGAGGTCTTCCCCGACTTCGGTATACCCTACACATCCTCGCGTGGGCCGGCGCTCATCGGATCCCCATCTGTCCAGGCGCTCCTCGCCGTCCTCGCCGTCCCGGTCCATGGGTACCGCCGTGAAGACGTCGTCGCACTCCTCAACTCCCCGTACATCAACAATGGACGATTCCCTGCGGGTTCAGTCGTCGATATACTCTCCCGGGAGGCGCGGATAGTCGGGGGCATGGACTCCTGGGATAAGAAGTTCGCGATCCTCGCCGGGAGGCTTGAGGCGGAGATCGCAATGCCCGATACCCCGGAAGGGGTCCGGCGCCGCCATGAAAGGACGCTTGCCATGATAGCCGGTGTGCGGAGGGGGCTCGAGGATCTCTTTGCCGACCTTGCGACCCTCGGGGGTGCAAAGACGATCACAGGACACCTTGCCGCATACCGGTCGCTCCTTGACCGGTGGGGCTGCCCGGCGATGCCTGACGCAGGCGATCCGGATCTCCTTTTGCGGGAGGGGCACGACCGGGCGGCGTTCTTCCGCGCCCTCGATGCGCTGGAGGCGACGGCCCGGATACTCCCCGAGAGAGAGGTGACAGCGGCAGGATTCCTCTCACTCCTCTCGATCCTCATCACCGGATCGAACTCCGGGAGTCGCCGGGCGCGGCACGCGGTCCAGGTCGTCGGTATCAGGGAGATGGCGCATCTATCCATCCCGCACGTCTTCATCGCCGGTCTCATCGAGGGTGCGATGCCCCGCCTGACAACCCGGCTCCCGTTCTCCACCGATCTCGAGACCCGGCGGCTTAAGACACGGTCGCGCTCTGATATCCTCCGGGAAGAGCGTTACCACTTCATCGCGGCGCTCCTCGCCGCCCGGGACTGCCTCTACCTCAGTTTCCCGGCAACAGACGGCGAATCCCCAACGATACGCTCAAACTTCATCGATATGGTCAGGGGTGCCATAAATCCCGGAACCTGGGGCGCGGAGTCATTCAGCGCGTCACGCCTCAGTGCGGCGGCAGAAGCCGGGGCTTTGATCGCCGAAGATAGATTCGATGAGGCGGGCGCCGTACTACCACCACCCGCCGTCCGTGAAGCGGCCCGCAGACTCAACATCGAGAACTACCACCGCCGGGACGCCTGCGACTCCCCGTACGATGGCATGCTCTGCGACGATCCCCCGGCAGTGGCGGCGCTCACCCGACGATTCGGGGATGGCGCTATCTACTCGGCGACTGCTCTAGAGACATACGCAGACTGCCCCTTCCGGTTCTACACCGGTGACGTCCTCTCGCTTGAACCGCTCGCCTCCCCCGACCCCGACCTGACCGCCCGTGAACAGGGAAGTCTCGTCCACCGGATAGTGCACCGGTTCTACGCCGATTGGAGGCAGGATGAATGCGGGCCGATCACCGATGAGAATCAGGCTGAAGCGCTCAGGCGGATCCTCGCTATCGGCAGAGAGGAGGCGGAGCAGGTCAGCCTCAGGAGCCCGGCGTGGAGGGTTGCAAAGGAGTTTCTCCTCGGATCCTCGCTCGCCGGTCCGGGGCTGCTTGAAGGGTTCATCAAGAGCGAGGTGAGACTTGCGGCATCGCCTTTCTCCCCCCGGGTGTTTGAGTTCTCGTTCGGATCCCCTACCGGGGAAGGCGTCCCGATCAGGCTCCATGAGGGATCGGAAGAGACGGTCCTCCTCAGGGGCAGGATCGACCGGATCGACGTCGCCCCCGATGGGGCGTTCATGGTCATCGATTACAAGACAGGTAGCTCACGCTCAAACCTCGCAGACATCACGGCGGGAAAAGCCCTCCAGCTCCCGCTCTACATCAGGGCGGTCGAGACCCTCACCGGGCTACCCGGAGCGGCCGGCGCCTACTACACACTCCGGCGGGGCGAGATTCGGATCCGACCGGTCTTCTGGGATGCAGACCGTAAAGACCACTTTGCGGGTTACCCCGTAACCCGGAAGAGTGCTGTCGAAGACGTCCGGGCGCTGGTCGATGCCTCCCTCGCCCGGGTGGGAGAGTATCTGCACGGCATACGGGGCGGGCGGTTCCCAACGCGGCAGGATACCAGCTCCTGCCCCGTTTACTGTGGTTTTACGACTATCTGCAGGTACGACGAGTTGCGGGAGTTCTCGTCCGTTGGGGAGGGGTCAGATGGGGCTCACTGACCGGCAGAGGCGGGCCGCCCTCGACCACGAGACGAGCAAGTGCGTGACCGCCGGTGCAGGGACCGGGAAGACGCACGTCCTCGTCAGGAAATACATTGACCTGCTCGAGTCCGGGGAGTGCGATGTCGCGGGGATCCTTGCCCTGACGTTCACCGATAAAGCCGCCTTACAGATGCGTGAACGGGTCAGGGATGCGGCTATGGAGAAGATCGGTCCGGCGTGGGATGCGATCCGCGAAGACCTGCTCTGGTCTAACATATCGACGTTTCACGCTTTTTGCGCCGGAGTTCTCAGGGAGTTCCCGCTCGAAGCAGGTGTTGAACCGGGTTTTGCGGTCCTCGATGAGCGGGAGGCTGCCCGGCTCCGGGACGAGGTGGTGACCGATCTCATCCATGGGGAGTCACCCGGGGCCTGCCTTGATGCGCTGGCCGGCGCCCTCCGGGCCATAGGTGCCTACGAACTGAAGAACTACCTGAACCGGCTCTACGAGAGGCGCGAGGTCGCAGAAGAGTTTTTTACCGCGCTCAAAGAGGACGAGGGTGTTGTGATCGCCGCGTGGCAGGAGGCGCTCAGGCAGAAGAGAGAGGAGATCGCGCGAGAGATCTCCCTGACTGCACGCACCGATATCGCGGTGCTCGCGAGCCTCGCGGCCCGCTACACCGGGGAGGCTGACCCGGCGATGATCTACCTCCGCACCGTCGAGCCCCACCTCCCGCTGCTCGCACCCGGGAGGACCGATGAGGAGGTCTGCCGCGCCGTCGCCGCACTTGCAGAGATCAACGACGACCGCCGGTTCACAGCCCGGATGGGCAGGAAAGGGAACTGGGAGGAGCAGGATCTCAAGAGACTCCGGGAGGCTTACAGGATCCTGAACGGCCTCATCAAACCCTGCGCTGGAATCCTCAGCCTCTCCCCTGACCCGGAGGATGCCTTCATGCGGGCGACACTCGATCTCCTCCATGACCTCGGGGAGGTCTTCTCGGTCTTCTCAGAGGCTGTGGATGCTGCAAAAGCGAGGCAGGGAGCGCTTGACTTCTCCGATCTCATCCACTACACCCGCCGCCTCTTCCGCAACCGCGACGATATCGTCGATAGACATTTCCGGAGCAGGTTTGAGTTCATCCTCGTCGACGAGTTCCAGGATACCGATCCGGCCCAGGCCGCCATCATCACCGCGATCCTCGGGGGGCTCCTGGCAGGGAGGGGCAGGCTCTTCATCGTCGGCGACCCGAAGCAGTCCATCTACCTCTTCCGGGACGCAGACGTGACAGAGTTCAGGAGGATGCAGAACGCCATCGAGGGGGGACTCGGCGGCGAGGAGGTCAGGCTTGATATCAACTTCCGGAGCACGCCCGAGGTCGTGGGGTTTGTCAACCATATCTTTGCCACCCTGATGGCCGGGAGCACACGGCCCTGGGAGTTTGCCTATGAGCCGCTGCGGGCGAACAGGACCGATGATACCGGATCGGTCGAGATCCTCCTCTGCCCGAAGGCAGACACCAGGGATGCCGGTCGCCGGGAGTCTGCGGAGGCTGTCGCGCGAAAGATCCAGCGGATGGTTGAGACCGGTGAGAAGCTGATCGTCAGGGACGGCGACTGCCGGCCGGCTGGATATGGCGATATCGCCATCCTCCTCGAACGCCGGACAAACCTCATCTACTACGAGTGGGCGCTCCGGCGATACGGCATACCCTACCACGTCTATGCCGGACTCGGGTTTTACCGGCGTCAGGAGGTCTACGATCTCTACAACATCCTCAGGTTCCTCGATAACGAGTACGACGATGTCGCACTCTACGGCGCCCTGCGGTCCCCCTACTTCGGGATATCCGATGCCCGACTCTTCGCCGTAGCAGACTCCGGTCCTCGCTCGACCACGCTCTTTGAGCGGTTGTGCCGGTTTGCCGCCGAAGAGCCTGACCCAGAGATTGCGGGGGCGGTAGAACTCATAGAGTCGTGGCGGAGGGTCGCCCGCAGGCTCAGGCCGACCGGGCTCCTCATCCGGATCATCACCGGGTCCGGTGTCTACGCAGTCTATGGCGGGATGCCGGAGGGCGAGCAGATCATCGCGAACGTCGAGAAACTCATCGGTATCGTCCGGGGCCTCCAGGAGGATGGGGGCAGCCTCGGTGAGATCGTCAGGGAACTCGGACTCTGTATTGAGGGCGAAGAGCGGGAGGGCGAGGCACAACCCGATCTCACATCCTCAGGTGCTGTCGCAGTCATGACGGTCCATGCATCCAAGGGCCTTGAGTTCCCGGTCGTCGTCGTCCCCGACCTCTCGGAGCCGCCGCTACCTGAGACCTCCACGATCATCATCGAGAAGGGGCTCTGCCTCGGCGTCAGGATCGCCAACCCTGCAAACGACTATGAACGTGAGAATACGCCCATCCTTGAGATCCTCAAGGATGAGGCACGGGAGAAGGACGAGGCTGAGCGAAAACGGCTTTTCTATGTGGCGATGACCAGGGCGCGGGATCACCTGATCCTCTGCGGCGTCCTGCCCGATGAAGTGCCGGAGAGCGTAGCAGCGTGCAAGACGAGGACCGACTGGCTCGCCTTCTGCCTCGGCCTCTCTGAGGATGTATACGCGGCCGGCTCGGCCAGTATCCTCCCGCCCGGGGAGGCACGGCCGATCCGGATCGAGGTCTGCACCACGCCTGCCGCGATACCGGCGGAGGTCAGGACGGCCGCGCCGCGCCTCCTCGCCATCCCTGAGGATATCCAGTCGGCACCGGAGTATCTCCCGGTGACGCCCCCGGAGGAGGAGCACATCTACTCGGCAAGCGAGATCGAGGACTTCCTCCGCGGGCAGGAGGTGGTGGATGATGATGCGCGGGTCAGGGGCCTGATCATCCATGAGGTCTTCCGGGGGCGCGACCCGGCAGCGGTGCTCCGGCGCTACGGGATCGAGGATGCAGAGCGGGCCGGCGAGTATATCCGGCTCTACGAGGAGTTCCGGAGGGCGCCGCTGGTGCAGGGCGCAGTGATCGATCGCTGCGAGGTGCCGTTCCAGGCAAGGATTGAAGGGGTGATCTTTACCGGGTTCATCGACCGACTCCTGCGCCGACCGGACGGCACCTGGCTCCTCATCGACTACAAGACCGGCCGGGTGGATGAGGCGAGTCTCGCGGCGAAGGTCCAGGGACACGCAATCCAGATGGCAGTCTACCGCCGGGCCGCAGAGGAGATCCTGGGCGAGCCGGTCCGGGTGTACCTCTATTTCACCGATACAGGCTGCTTTGTCGAGATGGACAGAGAAATCTCCGGGGTGCTACAGCAGGCGATCCGCGATATCAGAGGAGGACGCGCTCATTAACCCCCTGGCCGGCCTATCCTGAGCGCATTTGCAATGACCGCAAGCGAAAGCCCCATATCCCCGAACGCCACAGCCATCCAGAGGGTTACGAGACCCACGACAGCGAGGGCGGCGATACCGAGTTTCACCACGACCGCGGTGGCAACGTTCTGCCGCACGACCGAGACAGTCTTCTCCGAGAGTGCGGCGAGGTAGGCAACGCGGGAGATGTCGTCCTCCATCACGACGATATCGGCCGCCTCGATCGCGATATCCGACCCGATGGCCCCCATCGCGACCCCGACGTTCGCCCGGGCCAGCGCCGGGGCATCGTTCACACCATCACCGACCATCACCACCAGGCCGTAGCGCTCCATCAGCCGCTCGATCATCGTTACCTTATCCTCGGGGAGGAGACCGGCGTGGCACTCATCGATACCGATGTGGCGCGCCACCGCTTCCCCGACACGCTCGTTATCCCCGGTGAGCATCACCGTCCTGATCCCCCGCGCCGCAAGATCGGCAACCGTCTCTCTGACACCCCCCCTGAGGGCATCGGAGAGTGCAAGGAGCCCGATGACCGCTGAGTCGGTGCCGGCGAGGATAACGGTCTTTCCCTCGCTCTCCAGGCGATCGTACTCTGCCCGCCACGCGCCGCCGATATCCAGAAAGAGCGATTCGTTTCCGAGGAGATAGGTCGCGCCGCCGATCTTACCCCGGACACCCCTGCCGGTGATCGATACGAACTCCTCTACATCGCGGAGGGAGATCGCCTCCTCCCCGGCCCGTCGCATGACCGCTTCTGCGATCGGGTGGCCGGAGCGTGCCTCAAGCGACGCTGCAACCGCGAGCACCTCGATATCCGGCACCCCGAAAGCGACGATCTCATCGACCTCAAGCCTCCCGGTCGTGAGGGTCCCGGTCTTGTCAAAGACGATCACCCGGGCGAGCCCGACGGCTTCAAGGGCATCCCGGCCCTTGATGAGCACACCGTTATGCGCCGCGGTCGTTATCCCCGAGACCATCGAGACCGGTGTCGATATCGCGAGTGCGCAGGGACAGGATATGACGAGCAGTATCAGCGCCCGGTAGAAGGCCTCAAGGAAGGGAACCCCGAAAGCGAGAGGCGGGATGACGGCGAGGAGGATAGCGACGAGGATGACTGCCGGGGTATAGTAGCGGGCGAACCGCTCGATGAAGGCCTCGGTGCGTGAGGTGTGAGCCTGGGCCTCAGCGACCAGGGCCACGACCCGGGCGATCGTGCTCGCCTCCTCAGGTTTCGTCACCCTGACCTCCAGGTAGCCGTCCAGGTTCCTGGTCCCGGCGTAGACTTCGTCACCGGCGACCTTCGCCATCGGGATGCTCTCCCCGGTGATCGGGGCCTGGTCGACCGATGATTCGCCGAGCGCGACGATCCCATCCAGCGGGATTGCATCGCCCGGCCGTATGACCACGGTCTCGCCTACGGTGACCTCACCGACAGGGACGACCACCTCCCCATCGTCCCGCCTGACCCTGGCCGTCTGCGGTGCGATATCGAGGAGCGACGCTATCGAACGGTGAGCCCGGCCGGCTGCATATTCCTCAAGGAACTCAGCGATGGCAAAGAGGTAGAGCACGGCCGCACCCTCGGCCGGGTTTGCGGTCAGGAACGCACCAGCCGCCGCGATCGTTATGAGCACGGCGATATTGAACCTGAACCGGATGAGCGCGAGAAGCCCGTCCTTCAGGACATCGTGGCCTGCTATGATCGCAGTGGCGAGGAGGAGGATAGTCCCGGCGAAGGGGTAGGGGGTGAAGTACTCGACATATATCCCTGCAAGGAAGAGGGTGCCTGCGATCACAAAGATTGCGATCTCCCGGCGACTGGCAACAGGTTGGTGGATCTCGCAGACCCCGACCCGGCAATGGGGGCACTCTTCATGCACGGGCATGGTCGGTCTCCAGATATGCGGATCGGCTGTAGGTTTCCGTCATAGATATACGCCGCCTTTTGGCTCTATGTAACTTAAGAGTAGTGTCTATCCGGGATAACTCCCTGATCCACTTCCGGCAGAATTCAACCGAAAACCTGAAATTCGAGTAAGAGTACCTTACCCCCACGTAGAAGCATTTATCATGCAATTGCACTGACCAATTGACGGAATCAATCCACAGAGATTACTACAATGTCGGTTGGAGATGCGGGATAGCAGGTTTTCTACCACCCCCGTCTCCCCCTCCCTTCCCGGCAGGATCAGAAGACTCAATGCCTCCAGCAGAATTCAGCACAACGCCTCTTGCCGCCGTATCAGGAACAGCCGCAAAACCTGTCGATGCTACGGTTCCGTGTAGCTTCCGGATCTGTGGATCTGGCGGCAGGGAGCTTTACCTCTCAGACTCGTACACCGACTTTGCCGTGCGACGTCTGATGAGCAACGGGGCGCCGGACACCTCGTTATGGAGACTGATGATCTCATCCGGCAACAGGAGTGCGATCTCGTCGTCACGACCGTCACGATTGCCCGGAGCCACTACTGTCGGGCAGGCGGAGGGAAACTAAGTGACGACATCATCCGAACAACAGTACCGCCTGCTTTTTGAACAGATGTTCGATGCCGGGCTTCTACTCGAAGCCATCCGGGGGAGCTCCGGGGAACCTGTCGGGTTTCAGGTCATTGAGATCAATCATAAGGCCGAAGAAGTTCTCGGGTGCCAGAGGGATGATATAATCGGGAGAGACTTTGTAACGGCTCTCCCCTCGATCGCTCCTTTTGTATTCGACCTCTTTGTTGGAGTAGCGCAGACCGGAATGCCGGTACACCGCGAGATCTCTATCCCGGATCTCGATATCTGCTATGAACTCAAGGCATATCAGCCAGAGAAAGATCAGATCGTCGCTATCATAAATGATACAACATACCGGCAGCAGGCGGAGAAGAGACTCCGGAAAAAGCAGCGCGACCTCGACAACCGTGTGCGAGAACTCACGATCCTCTACGTCATGACCGATATCGTCGAGCGGTACGGAGTATCAGTAGATGAGATCCTTCGAGAGGTCGCCACCATCCTCCCTGGCGGCTGGTTCCACCCCGAGGATGCTGTCGCCCGGATCACCCTCGAAGACAGGGAATATCTCTCGTCCGGGTTCTGCGAGACACCCTGGCGACAGGAAAGCCCGATCTCCTTCCATGGCTGGATCATCGGGAGGGTGGAGGTCTGCTACCGCCATGAACACCCCGGAGAGGATGAAGGACCGTTCCTCACCGAAGAGCGTTCCCTGATAGATACCGTCGCCGAGAGGCTCAGCCGGACTATTGAGCGGGTATGGGCGGACGAGGGACTCCGGAGGAGCGAGGAGAAGTACCGTCTTCTCTTTGAACAGATGCATGAGAGTTACACCCTCTACGAGGTTGCTCGTGACAGCGATGGGAACCCTGTCGACTATAAAATCCTCGAACTGAACGAGAAAGCAGCGGATATATTCGGTTACAGCCAGGAAGAACTGATCGGCTGGAGGCTCTTTGATATCTTCCCGGCGATCCGCGAGAGTGCCAGCACAATCTATGGAGAGGTAGCAGAGACAGGTGTTCCGGTACAGCGACGGCTACAGGAACCGGGGAGCGGGCGGTGGTATGAACTGCACATCTACCGCCCTCAGCCCGGGAGACTGGCTGTCACCGGTCAGGATATTACGGAGCAGAAGAAGGCCGAACGCGCGCTCCGGGAGAGTGAGAAGAGGTTCCGGGGTATATTTGAGCAGGCCGGGATCGGGATCGCGCTCGTCGATCCCGCAAAAAAAATTGCGGAAGCAAATCCGGCTTTTGTTCAGATGTTCGGCTACTGTGAAGAGGAACTCCACACCATGGAGTTCCGGGATCTGATCTTCCCGCCCGACAGAGAGGGTGCTGAGTTTCTCCCGCCGGAGATACGTTACATGACGAAGGATGGGAGGATCATCTGGGGGCGGTTGAAGGTATCCCTGCTCCATGACACCGGGAAAAGTGGTTTTCTCATCGTTATGGTAGAGGATATCACTGAGTGGAGGGAGATGCAGAACGCTCTCCGGGAGAGTGAGGGGAGGTTCCGGGAGATCGCCCAGCGAAGCTTTGATATGATCTATACCTGCTACCATGACCGGGGGATCGCCTACATCTCTCCAGCGGTGGTACGGATCCTCGGCTATACTCCCGAAGAGATGATCGGCGAGCAATGTCGCGACTACGTCCTCGATGAATCCTGGCCCGCCTGGCAGGAGGCCCGGTCCCGGATCATCCGTGGAGAGTCCGTCGTGGGGCTTTGTGTAAACCTCCGCCGAAAGGATGGAACTATCGCCACTTTAGAGATGAATGAATCCCCGATTGTGGAAGGCGGGGAGGTGGTCGGCGTCCAGACTGTCGGCAGGGATATCTCTGACTGGAAACATTACGAGAATCTACGATTACAGGCATTCTACCAGATCGAGCAGAACATCGAGCAGTTTGCGATCCTCGCTGACCACATCCGCCTGCCCCTGCAGGTGATCCTCGGTATGGCCGACCTGATCGATGACGGGGAAGCATCGGAGAGGATCCGGGCGCAGGTGGACCGGATCAATAGTATCGTGCGGCAGCTCGATGAGGGCTGGGTCGAGTCGCGCGAGATCCGGGAGTTTTTGCGGAGAAATGAGCTGGTGTGGTGAACGGATCGTTTCCCGGGTCTGACACAGGAGGGATAGCCTGCAGGTTACCGGGACATTTACACGGAGCGCCATCCGCGGAAGGAAAGGCCGCTCTCTGGCGCTACATGGCGTGGATGAGCCGGTCGATGCGAGACTATAATAGGGAGCAGGCCCAGACCGCCGGACCGTTCTCTTCCGGAGGGATTGACAGGTGATCTATACACGGGGAAGCGGTATACTCCTCCATATCACGTCGCTACCAGGGGCGTACGGCATCGGGGACTTCGGTCCGGCGGCGTACCGCCTTGTTGAAGCGCTGGCGAAGGCCCGGCAACACTACTGGCAGATCCTGCCACTCAACCCGACGCAGGTTGAGCACGCCAGCTCTCCCTATTACAGCCCATCGGCGTTCGGCATAAATACCCTCCTCATCAGTCCCGATCAACTTGTGCAGGACGGGTATATCAGTCAGGATGACCTGGAGCCCATGCCGGATTTTCCGGAGGAGCGTGTGGTCTATGAAGCGGCTACCTGGTATAAGGATCGGATCCTTTCGGCTGCATATCAGCAATTCCTCCAATCGGGGCCGGAACGTGGGTATGAGGAGTTCTGCGCCGGGAGCGCGTGGTGGCTGGATGAGCATGCGCTCTTCGTCGCCCTCAAAGATCACTTCCGCGGACAGGAATGGAACCGCTGGCCGGAGGAGATCCGTACCCGGCAGCCCGGGCCCCTCGATGACCTGCGGCAGCACCTCACCGACAGGATCCGGAAGGAGAAGTTCCTCCAGTACCTCGCAACCAGGCAGTGGTCAGCCCTCCGCCGGCACTGCACCGATCTCGGCGTCCAGATCATCGGAGATATACCGATATACGTCGCCTATGATAGCGTCGATGTCTGGCAGAACCCGGAGATCTTCAAACTCGATGAGAACTTCCGCCCCGCTGTGGTGGCAGGGGTGCCTCCTGATGTCTTCAGTAAGACCGGGCAGCTCTGGGGAAACCCGGTCTATGACTGGCCGGCGCTCCGGGATCGAGGATACGACTGGTGGATACGCCGGGTCCGGCGCTCCGCTGAACTCTATGATCTCTTCCGGATCGACCACTTCCGGGCGTTCGCTGATTATTATGAGATCCCGGCCGGTGATGGGACCGCCGAGTATGGCACCTGGGTCGACGGGCCGGGCCCTGACTTCTTTGAGACCCTTGCGCGACACCTCCCTTGCTTTGCCATAGTCGCCGAGGATCTGGGAGCGAACACCCCGGCTGTCCAGGAGCTCCTCGACCGGTTCGGGTTTCCCGGTATGAAGATCCTGCTCTTCGCGTTTGGCGAAGATCTCCCCCGGAGCGCTCACATTCCTCATAACTATGTCCCAAACCTCATATGCTACACGGGAACACACGACAACAACACGGCCCGGGGGTGGTTTGAAGAGGAGGCATCGGAGGAGGATAAGCAGCGGTTTTTTGCCTACATCGGGCGGGAAGTGCCGGCGGATGAGGTCGCGGGGGAACTCATCCTTCTTGCGATGCGATCGGTCGCCCGGATATCTATCATACCGGTGCAGGATATCCTCGGCCTCGGGGCGGAGGCGAGGATGAATTATCCTTCGACCCTGGAGGGGAACTGGGAGTGGCGGATGACACCGGAGGAGTTCTCCGGTGCGCCCTTCGATCGACTCCGGCGACTCACGGAACTCTACGGGCGGGCCTGATCAGTACCGGGAGGTCAATATCTCAAGCTCCTCTCTGATAGTCCGGCGGATCATATCCTCGATTGCATTGTGGTCACGCCTTGTCTTTTCATACCTCTCGATCGTCTCTTCCATCTTCATGACGCCGAGTGAGAGGTTTTTCCCATACTTCAGGGCGACCTCCAGCGCCTCCTCATCGATCCGGACAACTTTAGACATACTGATTGGTTTTCCTGGCATCAGGGATATTTGTTACGATTTGTTACAGGACGGTGGGGGGTGTTTCTATTCTGTTACAGATCCTGGAGATCCGTAACTTTTTGTTACATGACCGCCCGGGCGTCTCTACAGGGGTCCTGGCGTGGTATTCGGCAGATCCGGAGGGCTACACCAAAAACCCCTGGAACCCTCCCATTGTTCAAACTGGAGCAGTAGGTTCGATTTTTTTCGTAGTTTACCATTTCTTTATCACTCAAATCCACCTATATCCTAGTGTATGGCATCGAACGGAAGAACGAACAAGATGATCCTTGCGGGTGCGATGTTGCTCATCATCGCTGTGGCATGCATCATCACCGCAGGGTGCACGGCAGGTACGACGACTCCTGGCGCGGTCGTCGGGATACCCTGGTCCCTGGACTCGTACCTCGCCGAGAACAACACACTCATCCCGGTCCTGCCGGGCTCAGAAGCCTCAGCCTGGTTTGGCCCTGACGGAAAGGTCACGGGTTCTGCCGGGTGCAACCAGTATGGTGGCAGCTACCACCTCGATGATACAACAGACCTCACGATCTCACCGCCCGTAAGCACAAAGATGTACTGCAATGATCCGGCGGGTCTCATGGAGCAGGAAGCGCGGTTCCTGGAGCTCCTCGGTTCGGCGGCAGGTTACCAGGTCGGGAATGATCGGCTGGAGATCACCGATGCCTCCGGCGCTACAGTGCTCACATTCATGAAGGAGGAGCCTGCAGAGCTTGTGGGGACATCCTGGACGCTTGTAAGCCTCGTTGGTGAGGGAGGGGCGCCGGCTCCGGTTATCACCGGCACGACGGTCTCGATAGTCTTTGGCACCGACGGCACACTCAGCGGAACGGCCGGGTGCAACCATTACGGCGCTGACTACACCAGAGACGGCGCAGAGATCACCATTGAGGCCACGTTCATTACCGAGATGTACTGCATGGACCCGCCCGGCATCATGGAACAGGAAGATCACTACCTCGTGCACCTCATGGATGTCTCCCTCTACCGGGTGGAAGGCGGCAGGCTGATCCTCTCGGATGAGTCAGGCGCCGACCTGCTGGTCTTTGACCGGGCCGTTGAGGTGCCCGATCTCCCGCTCGTCGGGATTGACTGGTTGCTCGACGGCTACAGCACCGGGGGAGATGCGGTCTCCTCAGTGATCGCAGGCACGACCATCACCGCGAAGTTCTCGCCTGATGGAAACGTCACCGGGAATGCCGGGTGCAACCACTACGGCGGTGGATACCTCTCTGAAGGCGCGAACCTCTCGGTCTCCTCGCTCTTCAGCACACTGATGTACTGTGGTGAACCTGAAGGGCTTATGGAGCAGGAGGCGCAATACCTCAGCCTTCTCGGGAATGTCTCCTCATACCGGGTGGAGGGAGACCGCCTGGTCCTCACGGATGCAGAGGGCACCGATCTCCTCTTCTTCGTGCAGGCCGAGGAGGTGCCGGCGGCACCCCTCACCGGGACTGAGTGGACCCTTGAGTCCTACAGGCTCAGCGAGGATGCAGTCTCTTCAGTGATCGCCGGCACAACAGTCACCGCAGGGTTTGCGCCTGACGGAAACGTCGCCGGCAGCGCCGGGTGCAACCGTTACTTTGCTGCATACGAGATCTCGGGGGAGACGATGACCATAGGACCGGCAGGCTCGACGAAGATGTACTGCGGTGAGCCGGAAGGCACTATGGAGCAGGAGGCGCGATACCTGACCCTCCTTGAGTCCGTGGCAGGCTACCGGATCGACGGCGACCGACTCGACCTCCTCGACGGGGCGGGGAAGCCACTCCTCTCCTTCCGGGCAGACCAGCCCTGATCGGGCCTCCGCCCTCCGGGGCGAGATCAGCCCCACTCACTATTTTTTCGCAACAAAAAAGTGCCTCCGGGCCCCTGCGCTCTTGAGCCCGGCGCATGGAAAATTAGATTACCCGTTTCACGGAGTACCGCCGACGTCCCGATCCTCGCCGGCGCCGGGTGGAGACTCGCGGGGAGAAGCACGGGTATCTTCCCACCAGGATGCGTGGTCCGCCATCCCGGTCTGGAACGGTGCCTTCGCCCTACCTCTTCAGCGACCGGAGGCGCTCCTGGAACTCCGGTGACCGGGCGACCCGGATGAGGTCTGTGACACCATCGTCCCCGGCGAGCTCCTCCCGGATCAGGAGATCACACGTCTCATACCCGAGCGGGGTGCACCGGAGCCCCGCCTTCCGCGCTGTATCGGTCGGACAGACACCGGCATCTGCAAACCCGCTCTCGATCGCAGCCGCGACGGCCCCGGGTGTCCTGACCTCATGGTCGTAACCGACGACTCGGGCGAGATCGATCCCCTGCCCTTCCAGCCAGGCGTCGAGGAATACCCGCGCAGCAGAACCCTTCGGGCGGTTGACGAACCTGAGCGACTCCACGGCACCGGCATCAAGTGCCTCCTTTGATGCGATCCCGAGTTCCATCCGTGCTACCTGCACCCGCAGGAGATCCGCCCCAGGGAGGTACCGGAGCACCTGTTCATTCCAGGCTGTTTCGGTCTCGGGGATACAGACAGAGGCGGCATGACAGGCCTTCGCCCGCAGGGCGAGCACCGCCCCCATAGTCGATGCGTTGCAGCAGTGGAGCAGGTAACCTGCATCGGAAAGACAGTTCCCGAGTTCGTTCAGGGCGGGATAACGTGTACCAGTGCAGATAAGCGTGTGGGCGATCCTCTCCGGCGAGACGGTGAGTCGGACGCGCACCTCCTCGCCCGCACCTATCCCTTCACGCCCGGCCGGGACATGGAGGTAACCGTTCGCCCGGACCACCGCCATCTGGATACCACCCCCCCGGGGATGCGGCGTCGCCCAGCAGATATCATCCACCCGTCCGACCGAGACCGGGATGAACTCATCAAACCCGATATCAGACGTCAGTTTTCGCGACAACCGGACATCTAGCTGTTCACCCTGTACGGGGGAGAGCCCCCACCAGCTGAGCAGTTCCCCGACAACTTCCCGGAGGATGGTCTGTGCGGCGACAGGGTAACCCGGCATACCGAGAACTGGTTTACCATCGATCCGCGCGAGCAGAACCGGTTTTCCGGGCCGGACTGCTATACCGTGGAAGACGATCTCGCCAAGCGCGCCGATAACATCTGAAGAGTAATCCCGCGAACCAGCAGATGAACCCGCCGAGAGGATGACAAGATCATTCTCAGCGGTTGCGCCAAGAAGTGCCTCCCGGATCAGGTCAGGGTCATCGGGAACGATCTCATAGCGGTGGCAGGTTGCTCCCATCCGGGTGAGGTAGGCCTCCGCCATGAGGGTGTTTGTCTCGACAGTCTGGCCGGGCGCGGGCACCACACCGAGTGGCACAAGATCGCTCCCGGTCGGTATGATCCCGACCCTGACCGACCGCACCCTCAGTCGGGTTATGCCATAGGTGGCGAGCGCGCCCGTATCAAACGGCCGGATCTGGTGACCTTTCGGGAGGACGAGCTCTCCTGCCCTGATGTCTTCACCGGCGTGCCTGACATGCTGCCAGGGCGCGGCCGATCTCCTGATCCAGGTCTCACCTCCCTCGTCCCAGGTATCCTCGACCATGACTACGGCATCAAACGAGGGGGGGAGTATCTCACCGGTATTGATGCGGGCTGAGCTCGTGAGAGGTAGCGGCAGCTGATCCTGCGCTCCCAGGGTATCCTCGCTCCTGACCGCATAGCCGTCGAACGTCGCAATATCAGCCTGGGGGATCGAGTACTCTGCGTATAGCGGTTCGGCGGTCACCCTGCCGACAGACAGGCGTAACGGCACGGTCTCGGTATGGTTCAGGGGTGGAAACGCCCGTCGCATGGCTGTGAGCGCATCGGGGAGCGGGGTGAGGTTCAGGTAACGGCGTGACATAGTCCTCCTCAATATGGTGTCCAATTTAAGGATCCGGGCATGTACATAATTATTTGTTATATTTTATTAAAGGTGGTCGTTTCCTACCGGGAGATCTCACAATCAAAGAGCACCGCTTCGTCGCACGCAAAGACTGCATCGACACTCCCGGGTATGGTCCGGAGATGGAAGATCACCGCAACTCCTGGGCATGCAAAGATGTAGCGACTCTCTCCCGAACACTCCAACCGGTGGTTTCCCGGCCGCGCACCGGTGATCCCGATGAGCGCGTCGGCGATGCAGGGATCTGCGCCGATCGTGACCACGATCTGCGGGTGCCGCAGGTCGCGCCTGAGGATGCGTGTCGCGGCCTCCGCGATCCGCACTGCGATCGCTGCCCCGGGGCAGAGCTCCCCGTGGTAGTTCACCGCTTCGCGGATGAGCCCCTCCCGGTAGCCGCCAGGTTCCATCTTCTCGATCTTTTCGGTCCGGTCATGGCCGGTCGCAGAGAAGACGCAGTCCCATCCTGTCTGGTAGGGTTTGATATCGATCACCGGCGTCTTATCGATCACATCCACATTCTCAAGCTCAAGGATTCGCCCTCCCCGGACACCGCGCAGTCGCACAACAGAGACAGAGAGAGGATTTGGCCTCTCCGGTGAGCGGAGTGAGAAAACACCCTTCCTGGGGAGGTCGGGGGAGACCTTCCGTGCCACCGCCTCAAGGACAGTCCGGTCGGCCTCATGCAGCCAGCAGATCAGGATGAGATGCGAGTTCTCTTCGATGCCTGACAGAGCGCTGGCGTAATCAGGGAAGATCTCGATCTCAGCTGCGACGCCCTGAACCGGCATATCGCTCCTTGAGCAGAGACGTGATCGTACAATCCCGATAGGGGAGAGTTCCATGTGCTATACGCGCTCAAGGATCGCCCTTTCAGTATGCAGTCTTCTCAAAGTACGACTGCGCTCGACAGTCGGCACAGACCCCATCTACGAGCAGGTTATCAGGAACCATCTCACTGCAGATAGTGCAGACAGCGGATCTCCAGGGTTCTTTTCGTGGCACTTTCACCCGCACCCACTCGTACGAGAGGATATCACGCCCGGCGTCGATGAGCTCGTCGATGAGCGCGGTGCCCCGCGTCCTCGGATCGAAGAGCGGATCTTTTGTGTACCAGAGGGCGAACGTCGGATACTTGCCGATCTTCTCACCATCGACGAAGACCCGGATCCCATCGATCTGCGGCGTCTCGGCCTGCCGGTTCATGGTGATGGCAAACTTCCCTATGGGGAACACCCGGAGGCGGCCGTTGCCGATCGTGCAGCTGGCGATCACCTGCAGGGCGTCCGGCAGACACCTTGTGGTCTCGCAGACAGCGTAGATCCTCTCACCAGCGGGAGGATCCAGGAGTTCCAGGGCATAGTCCACCATGAAGACCCCGATCAGGAGCCCTGGAGCTGCGAATGTGTGAAAGTCGATACATCTCCGGAAATCATCTATGAACTCCGGATCAGAGCCTTTTGCTATGAGCCTGGCTTCGATATCATCCGGTGTATGATTCAGTCTTGGTTGCACGGAGTATTATTTAGCCAGGGTTATTTGTAAACGTTTTGGATTGATCGACTGCATCAAATTTATTTAAATGGATCTTCTGAAATATTTACCAGTTATCATCCAATACGTGGCCAAAATAGGATAACAAGCCATATTTATAGGTTTTATCGAAACGATGCTGGAATTTGAGATCAATTATACATCGTAAAGAAAGGCCGACTGTTAAAATGATTTGTTTAAATTTATATACTACTTAGTAGAGTAAACTAGTGTAAGTATGTCTGTCCTTTCCGGACATGCTTGGCAACCGACGTTGAATGCAACAATCGGGAGAATGTTGAATGACAGAAACCAATGGAAAGTTACGTTACGTTCCCACAACCTGCCCATACTGCGGTGTAGGGTGCGGTCTTAACCTTGTGGTGAACGACGGCAAACTCGTAGGGGTAGAACCCTACAAGAGAAGCCCAATAAACGAGGGAAAACTCTGTCCAAAGGGAGCAACCTGCTGGGAGTTCGTGCAGAGCCCCGACCGGCTGACAAAGCCCCTCATCAAGAAGAATGGCAAGTTTGAAGAAGCGTCATGGGATGAGGCCTATGACCTGATCGCCTCGAAGTTCACGGAGACCTGTGAGAAATACGGGCCAAAGGCGCTCGGGTTCCAGGTTTCGTGCCGGACACCGAACGAAGAGTGCTACATCATGCAGAAACTCGCGCGCGTGGCCTTTAAGACCAACAACATCGATAATTGCGCGCGCATCTGCCATGGGCCATCCGTCGCAGGGCTTTCGCTCTCGTTCGGCTCTGGTGCCGCGACAAATCCCTTTGAGGATGTCTTAAACGCAGATGTTATCTTCATGATCGGTGCGAACAGTGTCGAGGCACACCCGCTCGCTGCCCGCCGGGTTCTCCAGGCGAAGAAGGCAGGGAAGACGATCATCGTCTGCGATCCGCGCTTCACGCCCACAGCGCGCCTGGCCGACCACTACGTCCGCTACAACCCCTCGACGAACATCGCCCTGATCAACTCGATCATGTACTGGATCATCCAGCAGAACCTCCACGACGAAGAGTTTATCAAGAACCGGACCTCAGGCTTTGATGAACTGAAGGCGACCGTGGAGAACTACGCGGATGTCGAGTCGATCACCGGCGTACCCACAGAGAGGGTCAAAGAGATCGCAAAGATATACGCGAGCGCTGGCAATGCAGTGATCATCTACTGTCTCGGTATCACCGAGCTCACGACCGGAACCGACAACGTCAGGTCGCTTGGGAACCTCTCAATGCTCACCGGCAACGTTGGGAGACCGGGAGTCGGTGTCAACCCGCTCCGTGGCCAGAACAACGTCCAGGGTGCGTGCGACATGGGTGCTTACCCGAACGTCTTCTCCGGCTACCAGAAGTGCGAGGACGACGCCACCCGGGCGCGGATGGAGGAACTCTGGGGTGTCACCGGGCTTGCAAGCGAGTACGGTGTGACCCTGACCGAGCAGATCACCCAGTGCGGCGACCCGATCAAGGCGATGTATATCTTCGCATTAAACCCGGTCGTCTCATACCCCGACTCGAACCACGTTATGCGCTCACTTGAGAAGCTGGACTTCCTGGTCGTGCAGGATCTCTTCATGACTGAGACCGCCAAGTACGCAGACGTTATCCTCCCCGGCGCCTCCTTCGCCGAGAAGGACGGAACGTTCACCAGCGGTGAGCGGCGGGTCAACCGTATCCGCAAGGCTGTAGACACCCCGGGCGATGCAAAAGAGGACTGGCAGATCTTTGTCGACCTCGCTCACAAGCTCGGACTCAAAGGATTCGACTTCAACTCGCCGGAGGATGTCTGGGACGACATGCGCCGGGTCACCCCGTCGATGGCGGGCATCTCCTATGACAGGATCGAGAAGCCCGAGGCGCTTCACTGGCCCTGCCCGACCCTGGAACACCCGGGAACCCCGATCCTGCACCGCGAGAAGTTCTCGTCTGCTGACGGTCTTGGGCATTTCTTCGGTCTTGAGCACCGGCCGCCCGCAGAGGTCGCTGACGCCGAGTATCCCTTCACCCTGATGACCGGACGTCTGATCTTCCACTACCACACCCGGACCCAGACCGGACGGGCGAAGGTTCTCCACTATGAGGTGCCTGAAGCCTATGTGCAGATCAACGAAGAGGATGCTGCGCGGCTCAAGATCCAGAACGGAGAGAAGATCAAGCTCCGTGGCCGGCGTGGCGAGGCTGAGGCCGTTGCCAGAGTGACCGATGAGGTCGCGCCGGGAGTGCTGATGATGGCGATGCACTTCGGCGGGGTTGGATCGGTGAACCAGCTGACAAACACCGCTCTCGACCCGCTCTCCAAGATGCCGGAGTTGAAGCACAGTGCGGTTGCTGTCGAGAAGATCACGGGGGTGCAGTGAGATGGTAGCTAAGGGAGATATGGTATACGCCTGGACAACAAACGCCGATATCGCCAAGGTGGCGGAATGCGGCGGCGCAGTGACCGGGCTCCTCAAGTTTGCCCTGGAAAATGACATCGTCGACGGCGTGCTGGCGGTCAAGAAAGGTGTTGACGTCTACGACGCTATTCCGACACTGATCACCGACCCGGCCGAGGTTGCAGAGACGGCAGGCTCGCTCCACTGCGGGACGCTCCTGCTTGCGAAGCTCATCAAGAAATACCTCGGCGGTGCTGAGGATATGCGCCTTGCCGTGACCGTGAAAGGTTGCGACGCGATGGGCATATACGAGCTTGCGAAGCGCAACCAGGTTAACCTGGATAACCTCCTCCTGATCGGCGTCAACTGTGGCGGTACGGTGAGCCCCGTGACCGCGCGGAAGATGATCCGCGAGAAGTTCGAGGTCGACCCGAACGATGTCGTCAAGGAAGAGATCGACAAGGGTCAGTTCATCATCGTGACGAAGGATGGCGAGCACAAGGGCATATCGATGGATGACCTCGAGGATGCAGGGTATGGCCGCCGGACGAACTGCCGTCGGTGCCTGATGAAGATCCCACGCCAGGCGGACCTCGCCTGTGGAAACTGGGGTGTCATCGGAGACAAGGCCGGGAAGGCTACGTTCGTCGAAGTTTGCTCCGATAAGGGCGCGGACCTCCTGAACAAGGCCGTAGCAGCCGGAGCCGTCGCTACCGGGGCCGCGAACCCGAAGGGTATCGAGATCCGCGGCAAGGTCGAGGGCGCAATGCTGAAACTCGGGAACAAGTGGCGCACACGCGACTTCGAGGCCCTCGGTGAGGGGAAGGAGCGTCTCCAGAAGATCATGGAAGACTCGTCGCGGTGTACCAAGTGCTACGCCTGTATCGAGAACTGTCCGATCTGCTACTGTGTCGAGTGTAGCACGAAGAAACCCTACCTGGTGCCGCCGGGTGTGCTCCCCGTGCCGTTCATGTTCCACCTGATCCGCTACGCCCACGTTGCGGACTCCTGTGTCAACTGCGGCCAGTGCGAGGAGAACTGCCCGATGGAGATCGCGAACTCACTCTACATGCACGCCCTGCAGACGGACATGGAGAGGATGTTCGGTCACACCCCGGGTGTGGATATGGAGCTTCCGGTGCTTGCGCTCGTTGAGGAGCAGGCAGAGCGGGAGCGACTCTTCAAGACCGGCGAAGACCAGATCTTCAACGTCTTCAAGTAAGGTTCCCTCCCCAGGAGGGGGCCTTCAAACCCCCTCACGGTGTGACGGAAGAGTTAGATCTGCTGACTTTGCGCCCGGTCGGAACGGGAGGGCATGTGGACGAACTGCCGAAGAGCATCCCGAGTTTCAGGAAAGCTCCGGTGCGTCCGTGCCGGGACGCAGGAAAAGCTGGATAGGCGGGATAATGTTTTCCCGCTACCTCTCTGGTCTATTTTTTTTTGAGGATGTTATCGTCACTTATTTCAGTTCTGGCAGTTTTCGTTCCTGGAGATGGCCAGGCGCCTGTGTAGTTCACGCAGTATGATGATTATCTCAAGCCTGCCGATATGGCGACTAATCGAATATAAGGAGAAATCTCATAACTTTGCGATCCAGAAGATGGCAGACTATACCCAGAGTTTGAGTGGTAAGTAACGGTACCGCCCTTAAATCAGCATGGAAATAGCGTTTATTTGAAAACAGATGACGCCCCGGCCGGGATTTGAACCCGGGTCGAAAGCTCCGGAGGCTTTCAGGATATCCTCTACCCTACCGGGACTGCCATAATACATTGTCCCGTATGGTATAAAAGGCCAGCGGAAGGGGGATTTTCACGCCCTCTTTGACTCATAGAGATGCCATATCTTGCACGCCCCTTCATGGCTGACCATGCAGGGACCGACCGGCGTGCGTGGGGTACATGCCTTCCCGAAGAGCCGGCAGTCTGATGGCCGGGCGACGCCGCGAAGCACCCTATCGCATATGCAGGCGGAGTGTTTATCCACGTGGCGGATCTCAAGACCATATTTCTTCTGCGCATCATGACGTGCAAACTCTGGTCTCAGGCGGAGGCCTGACTGCGGTATGGTGGGGAACCCCCGCCACTCGAGATCGACGGGTTCAAAGACCTCATACATAAGGCGTTTTGCCTTGATGTTCCCCTCCCGTGTGACCGCACGTGGGTAAGCGTTGTCCACCCGGTGCGTGCCCTCACGGATCTGTTGCACCGCCATAACAAGGCCGAGGAGGATATCTTCAGGCTCAAACCCCGCGACGACCTGGGGGACAGGGAACCGTTCATACTCCTCGTAACCCGTCACCACGCAGACATGTCCCGGGAGAATGAATCCCTGGATTGATGCCTCTCCCTGATCGAGGAGCCAGGCCATCGCCGGCGGGACGAGCCTGTGGCACGAGAGGATGGAGAAGTTCTCCGGTGGATCTGCGAGGATGGTGGCAGCGACAGTCGGCGCGGTCGTCTCGAATCCCACCGATATGAAGGCGAGATCGCGGTCAGGCTCATTCTTCGCGATCTCCACGGCCTTGTGAACGCCCTGCACCACACGGACATCACCGCCGCTCGTCTCAAGCGATCCCCTCGAGCCCGGAACCCGGAGCAGGTCGCCGTAGGTGGCGACGATGCAACCTCTCTCCACCAGTTCCAGCGCGGCATCGATCTCACCCTGCGGGGTTATGCAGACCGGGCAGCCCGGTCCCATCACGATCTTGAGGTCTGGAGGGAGAACGCTCCGGAGTCCGGCGCGTGCTATAGCCGCCTCGTGGGTGCCGCAGATATGCATGAGTGTGATCTCCCGATCTACAAGGGAGTGGAGTGTATCGAGGATTTCCTTACCGACCGCCATAGATTCTCGTACTTATCTCTCGCCGGCAGGGCATATTAGTGACGGTGGATAGAACCCTGCCGACATCTCTCACTCGCCAGGAGCTTCACTCCGGTGATGGCCGGGCTCCCACCATCCGGTAGAAGACCCCCCTCTCCTCCCGGATCGGTTCGACCCGACCCTCTGCCTCAAGGATCCTCAGGCATTTTGTGACCTCAGCCGGCCGGAGGCCAAGGGTAGCGGTGAGGTCATCGAGTGTGCATGGTCTGCGCCTGATCGTCGCGAAGAGGAGATCGACGACTTCTTCGGCTTTTTGCGGTAGTGCCTGCCCGACACAGGCCGCTCCGATCACCTCCGAACTCCCGCCGAGCGTTGACGTGATCCGCTCAAGAGCGAGGGGCTGCACCGGCCGAACCCAGATCTCGGCGCCGGGTCGGTCGAGGGTGTTTACCTGGATACGATCCGGGTTGATGGTGGAGATGGCGTCCTTCAGGCGGAGGATCTCTTCTTCTATGTCGTTTAAACCCCGGACGATGAAGACCTCAAGCCAGATCTCGCCCGTAAACTCCTGTGCAAAGGCTCTGAGCCCTTCGAGCAGATCGCTGGCGGTGAGGCCGGGACAGGGCCGGTTGATCTCCGCAAAGATCTCTTCTGAGACCGCGTCGAGCGATGGGATGACGAGATCGGCCCGCATGAGAGCGGCCCTGACGCCCGGGTCGGTGAGGAGTGTGCCGTTGGTCAGCACCGCGACGCGGTAGTGCGGATACCGATCCTTGATGAATGATATGATCTCGCCGATCCCGGAGTGGAGCGTCGGTTCCCCTGAACCGGCAAACGTGACGTAGTCGAGATCCGGGTTCTTTGCGAGATACCCATCAACCTCCGCAATGACCTGATCCGTCGGGACGTACTCGCGCCGCTCACCGGTGAGTGTGGTCGTCCGTCCGCACTCGCAGTAGACGCAGTTCAAGGTACAGGTCTTCAGCGGCACCAGGTCGATCCCGAGCGACGTACCCAGGCGTCGGGAGCAGACCGGGCCGAAGAGGTAGCTGTATGCCATAGTGATATCTGGGCGTGAGGTCTCATCAGCATTTGGCCCGGGGCAGGGAGGGCTTCAGGGCTCCCCGATCTTGAGCATCCTCTTGCAGAAGTGGTCAACCGAGGCGAACATAACCCGGTTGAGTCCTTCAGGATGAGTGGGGGCATCGATGGTGACAAACCTGAGCAGGTCGGAGTAGTAGTTCATCGAAGGGTATTTCTTCTGGAACTCATCGAGAGAGAGTTCTGCCTGCCTCTGCCTTCTCCGGAGAACGGCGTAGATGTAGTCAGTAAGGTGCAGGACATGTCCGGGCATCTTTTTCTCCTCGGCAAGTCGCCGGAATTCATTGTATTCTGCATCGCGCGGGAGGTAAAGCGCTGTCCTGAGGCCGTAGTAGATGGGTTCAAGGTCGTCGGGAAACTTCTCGAGCATGTCATGGATGAAATTCAGGGCATCACCGAGGTCGCCCTGCTCGAACTTGAGGTGGTATGCCTCCCGGTAGAAGGATATATCGCCGGAAAACCGGACGAGGGCGATCTGGAGCATCTTCACCAGCGCAACATCATTTTTATCCTGCTTTGCCCTCGATATCCCGATCTGCAGGAACCAGCGATTATCAGGGATCCATTCGGTTGCAAGGAAGATCATAACCCAGAAGGGCTCGACCAGCCAGGTGTCCCCCTCGATCTCGCCCCTGACCAGTCGCTGCAGACCGGGCCGCAGCTGCCCGAGTTCGTCCATGTACTGGCGCGCGGATTTCAGGTAGTTCCACCGCTCCGCAGCCGAATAACCTGGCTCGGTCGACCCCTCTTTATAGAGGGTATAATGACAATGGGCATACCAGCATCCCACAGCGGCGTCACGTTTCCAGTAGGGCTTGAGGTAGGCTGCCGCAGCGATCGGCATACCGATCTTCATCAGTTTGACGGCAGCGGCAAGGTGAACGCTTGCTTTCCGTTCTTTATTCCGTTTTAACCCGATAGCGACGTCGCAGACACGGCTGACAAAACGCGGATCGCCGGCCCGCCTGCTGGCATTAAAGACATGGTATACAACCGCATCGATAAACTCATCGTGCGCCTGATCAGGAATAGGGACATCTGTGCGTTCAAGGATTGTAGCAATTTTCCCGAAGAATGAGGGGAAATTTTCATCGATGGCTTCGGCATTGGTCTCGATAAAGGAGAAGATCTCCGCTTTTGCTTTATCGAGACGATCTGAGACGACGATCTCCGGAATAAAGCCGCCCGCCATATCTAACGATTAGGGCGGGATTCCTATAAACCATGTTGATCTGATACCTGCACCACCCGGAGGGGCGGAGGAGCGAGATCCAGTAGTGGTACCTGCATACCCCGAAGATTTTTAACGTTTCGGCCGGAATACTCCTGTATTATGTTTGGCGTCTCCACCTACTGTCTCAACCATGAACCGCTCCCTGTGGCACTCGAGAGACTCGCCCCCATTACCGATTGTGTGGAGGTGATGGATGAGGGGCTGCATTTCCTGGAGAATACCGAAACCCTTGAGAGTTACTCGTTCCTCTACTACATCCATGCGCCGGCCCGGGGGCTCAACATAGCAAGCATCCTTGAACCTATCCGGCGGGCGAGCGTCGAAGTTCTGACGCAGACGTTCTCCATCGCTGCCGAGGTAGGGGCGGATGTGGTGGTCCATCCCGGCTACTATGCATGGCACCAGGAGCGAGAACGGGCAGCAGGGAAGTTCCAGCAGTCACTTAACGAGCTGAAGGTAGCAGCTGATGATCTCTCGGTCACGTTCTTCGTCGAGAACATGGGAAACTGGGAGTATTTCTTCCTGCGAACGCCAGAGGATCTGCCGCTCATCGACGGTATAGGGTTTGTGCTCGATGTCGGCCACGCACACCTGAACGGGTGTCTGGACGAGTTCCTCGCTCACCCGGCGGCGCACTTCCATCTCCATGACAACGATGGTACCGATGACTCGCACGACACGGTCGGGGCCGGGATGATCGACTTCGTGGCTGTGATGGACGCTGTGCGCCGGAACAACGTTATCCCCATCGTCGAGGTGGGTACCTTCGAGGGCGTGACCGCGAGTATTGCAACGCTTGAGGCTATCGATGCCGCCCGCCCGGGGGAATAAGGGCAGTCTTGCCCTGCTCCCGGATCGGTTCTGGCCGTAACCTTTTATAGGGGAAAACTCCAACATAGTTGGTGCGTCAAGCCTCAGTGGCTCAGCCGGTAGAGCGCGTCCTTGGTAAGGACGAGGTCCCGAGTTCAAATCTCGGCTGAGGCTCTCTGTTCTCGCTGTTTAAATCATATTCTGCGATTTCCGATACCTATTAGATAACCATGAGGTTCGTGACAGACGGCGATACCCTGCTCCTGCACTTCACCAGCACCCGCCCAGACGGTGAGGTATTCGAGGATACCCGGATGGGTGAGCCGGTCCGGGCAACCCTTGGAAAAAATCAGATCAATCCTCTGTTTGAGGAGGCGCTCATCGGAAAGAAGCAGGGTGAGACGGTGACCGTGGTGCTCTCCCCGGAGAAAGCCTATGGGAAATTCCGCAGAAGGCTTGTAATCACGGTAAAGCGCAAAAAGGTGAAACTCGACCATGAACCGGTTCCCGGGGATCTCGTCCGGGTCAAGGTGATGGGGAAATCCTGTATGGTGACCGTCGTAGACGTGACCGAGAAGACCATCACCATCGATGCAAACCACCCGCTTGCAGGTGAGACGATCACCTACACGATCACCGTTGCAGGAATACTGCCCCGGGCTGATTAGCAGGTTATTACAGCGAATCGTCACTCTTGCCCACCCCTTCAAGGAGTGGCTTTCCCACCCCGCGGGAGAGAACGCTAATACAACCGGGAGCAAAGAGAAGAACGCCCCGGCAAATTTGTCGGGGCGTTATGATTATATTTACTTGTACAACCAAAAATCACTCATGCCGTGTAACCGGAGCACACATAGCCTCCAGCTCGACACGATCCGGATGGTCGAAGAGTTCATTCAGGAGCACAGCGGCGAATACAAACGGCGGGCCTTGTGGGAGAACCTGCCGAAAAAAATAATGTACCAGACGTTCAAAACGATCATTGAGTATCTTCTGGAATCGGGGAAGATAGCAAGCGATTCACAGGGGACGATCTGCTGGATTCATGACCCAGAGATGGTCCAGAAATATTCAGTGCGTGAAGACCTGCGATTTCGATGAAATGTCGGATCTATTTTTGCAGATGAAAAGGTGCGGGAGGCCTTCCTGGCCCTTCAGGCCTCCCAGGATCCCAGAGATCATCGGCTGGCTGAACTGCTGGTCCGGGCTCTCGATAGGATCGCGGCAGATGCCTTCTGCGGGGTTCAGGTGCCGAAGAAGTTGATCCCGAAAGACTACCACAAGAAACACGGACCACTGAAGAATCTCTGGAAGTATAATCTCACCCGTTCGTGGCGGCTCATGTATACCGTAGCCCGCGATGGTGACATAAGCGCGGTCATCATCGAGTGGCTGGACCATACCGACTACGATCGCCGATTCGGGTACTGAGCACAACATCCCCGGCAAATCTGCTGGGGTGCTCGGGGCGGAGGATTCCACCCACAAAAAGGGGGGGTTATGTCTTCGTCAACGCGGCAAGCCCCTGCACCAGGGTGTTCCACTCTTCCGGCATCTCCTTGCGGGTCCGAGCGATCCCTTCCCTCAGCGGGGGGCGTTCCGCCCTGCAAGATAGAAACCTTTCACACCGGTGAAAGGAGGCTGGACATCTGTTATCCTTTCCTTGAGCATATGCCGACCACATCCCCACAGGATCTGCTCGATACGATTGATTCGCTCGATACGATTGATTCGCGCGTGAGGGGCGGTCGAGCCTGCCTTACGACCACAACATGAGCCCCTGCAAGCCGGCAAAATTATCTCCGCGACCCGGGGTGAGACCCGGGATACCTTAATATTCCGGCGTGATCGATAGGCGCCGCTATCCGGAGTTGTCGATCATGAAGATACTTGGAATAAACGGAAGCCCCCGGGGCGAGAGAAGCGCCACCCTGAAGCTTATCTCAGCAGTCCTTGAGGGCGCGAAAGAGAATGGCGCAGATGTCGACGTTGTAAACCTCATAGACCTCGATATCAGGTTTAAAAACGCCTGTAGTGCCTGTTTCCAGGAGGGCAAGTGCACCGATGATGACGATTTCCCGGCCCTCTACACGAAGATCAAGGCTGCTGACGGCCTTGTGCTCGGATCCCCCGTGTACATCGACCAGCTCACCGGCCAGATGAAACTGCTCATCGATAGGATGGCCGACGGAATTCAGTGCCAGATATTCACGGGGAAGTATGGATGTTCAGTCGCGACCTCAGGAGACCACGCTGAGCAGGCGGTCGTCAAGTACCTGAACCACTTCCTCCAGATGCTCGGCGCGACACCGGTCGGCGATGTGGGGGTTGCGATCGGGAAAGATCCCGGCGCCCTGGCCAAAGCACAAGAGAAGGCCCGCGAACTCGGGAAAACGCTCGCTGAAGCGATTCAGACCAAGCGAGAGTACCCGAATATCGAAGCGTTCCACAAGCGGTTCCAGGAGCAGTTTAAAGATATCATCGCCGGCGAAAAACCCGAATGGCCGGGCGACTACGACCACTGGGTCGATCAGGCCTGGGTCTGGTAGAATCCGTGGCTGGTGGTAAGGCTCCCCGTGCGCCGTTCGACTCGCTACCCGCCTCGCCCGGGTTCCCCGGCAACATCACTTCCAGGGTAGCCGTGGTGACACCAGGCCCAAGCTATATATAGCGTTCAGGTGTATGCGCCTGCGGGGGGGCGCCCAGTCCACCCCTACACGAGGTTACATAATATGCCGGATTTTGCAAATCCCTTCGCCGGGAACCGTATGGACCGAAAACTGGACCGGGATGAACTCATCCGAACGATCCGGTTCTCGATCGCCGCTGAATACGAGGCGATCCAGTTCTACGAGCAGATCGCCGAATCGACCGATGACCCGCTGGTCCGGAAGGTGATGCTTGACGTCGCAAACGAGGAAAAAGAGCATGCAGGAGAGTTCTTGCGCCTCTTGCGTGAGATCGAACCAGGAGAAGAAGAGTTTTACCAGCATGGCTACGAAGAGGTCGAGGATATGATCGGGGAGATCAAGAAGAGTGGGAAGTGATTCCCACTCTTCTGTTCCATCAATCTTATCGATCGGTGCATCGAATAGGCACGGTGTTTGAGAGAGGTTTGGCCGGCGGGAGAGGAAGAATCCGCGGAACACCTTTGAGTTGCCGGCTTCCTCCGATAGATTCCCGATCTGACCCTGTAGTCGAGCGGTCCGGAGGGAGCGGCACCCGGGGCCACGCCCATGATCGTGTAGGCGGTGGGTGGGTTCGCGGAGTGTGCAGTTCGGACAATGGGCGGCGGATGGGGACAGCGCTGGTCTCTTTCAATCACGCCTTCCCAGGGATATCGTGGCTGTTGCTTCCGCTTCTCGTGAGGCGGGAGAGGAGCTCATATACGAGGCGAACCGGGATGTGAAGTGGATCTGCAAAGATGCTGCAGCGGATGGAAGCGCGGAACGGGGACTTCGAGGGGCGGTTCCGGGCACTGGAGGGGTGGCAAGCGGAGACCGGCCGTGAAAAGCGCCGGCTCCCGGCGTTCGGTGCCGGAGCCAGCGGGGTTGTGGCGGTGATTCTCGCCGTACCTTTCACCAATAACCAGGCTGAACGAGATCTTCGCATGATGATACTGAAGCAGAAGATCTCGGGGACATTCCGGAGCGAAGAGGGAGCAGAGAATTTCTGCCGGACCCGGGGATTCATATCGACCATCAAGAAGCATGGCCTCCCGATACTGGCAGAATTAAGAGAAGCGTTCAAGGGGGCACCCTTCATACATACCAACGGCAACTCACCGGGTGGCCTGAATAGTTACTGAAAATCTTTGTGAGTGCGACCACGAGGGTGAGGAGCTCCTTACTCCTCGTCCTCTTCGGTCGCATCAAGAATAGTAAATCCGATGACGCGGTCGCCATCGTCGAGCTTCATGATCCGAACACCGCGTGTGCTCCGCTTCTGGATCGAGATCTCCTCGACCTTCGTCCTGATGACGATGCCCGACTCGCTCATCACGATGATCTCATCGCTATCCAGGACTGCCCTCGACCCTATGACGCCGCCACCCCGGGCATCGACGACGATGTTTCGCACACCCATCGTCCCCCTGCCGTGACCGCGGAACTCGTCAAACTCCGTCCGCTTACCATACCCCTGCTCGGTGATGGTGAGGAGATGGTCCTTCTCAACCAGGGATATGGCCTGCAGGGCATCTCCATGGCGGAGCCGGATCCCCCGGACACCCATGGCGTTCCGGCGGACCGGGCGTACGGCCTCCTCGTGGAACCGGAGGCTCTGCCCGAACTTCGTCGTCAGGATCACCTCCATATCCCCATCCGTCACCTTCACATCCACGAGCTCATCGTCGTCACGGAGGTTGATGGCGTTGATCCCGGTCTGCCGGGGACGCGAGAACTCATCGAGCGCTACCTTCACAACCGTCCCGGCCCTCGTCGCAAAGAAGAGGTAATGATCGGAATCAAACTCCCTGACCGGGATCACCGCAGTCACCCGTTCGCCGCCATCAAGGTTTAAGAGGTTGACAATCGCCTTGCCCTTGCTCGCCCGCTGGCCCTCGGGGAGATCATAGACCTTCAACCAGTAGATCTTTCCTTTATCGGTGAAGCAGAGGAGGTAGTCGTGCATGTTTGCGACGAAGACGTTCTCGACACTGTCGTCGTCCTTTGTAGCCATGCCGATGACGCCACGGCCTCCGCGCCGCTGGTTCCGGTAGGTGTCGAGGTCGATCCTCTTGATGTAGTTTGAAGAGGTGATCGAGACGAGCATCGGCTTATCCTCGATGAGATCCTCCTTGTCGAAGGCCTCGGCCACGTGCCCGATCTGAGTTCTCCGCTCATCACCGAACCGCGTGCTGATATCGACGAGCTCCTCCCTGATCTCGGCGAGGATGCTCGCCTCGCTCTCAAGGATCGCATTGAGCCGTCCGATCTCCTCTGTGAGGGCATCGCGTTCATCCAGGATCTTCTGCTGCTCAAGCGCCGCAAGACGCCGGAGCTGCATCTTTAAGATCGCATCCGCCTGCACCTCATCGAGCGCAAACTTCGCCACCAGCGCCACCTGTGCCTCTTCGGCCGAGCGGGACGCCCGGATGGTGGCGACGACGGCATCGATGTTGTCGAGCGCAATGAGGAGGCCGCGGAGGATATGCATCCGCTCCTCTGCCTTCCTGAGATCGAACTCCGTCCGGCGCCTGACGACCTCCACCCGGTGTTTCAGGAACTCCTGGATCATCTCCTTGAGGTTCAGGGTGCGGGGCTGGCGGTCGACGATGGCGAGGTTGATGATCCCGAAGGTGGACTCAAGAGCTGTGTGCTTGTAGAGGTAGTTCAGGATCACCTGGGGCGCGACGCCCTTGCGGATATCGATCACGATCCGCATGCCGTCACGGTCCGACTCATCGCGGAGATCGCTGATCCCCTCGATCCTCTTGTCACGGACGAGGGTTGCGATATGCTCGATCAAGCGCGCTTTGTTCACCTGGAAGGGGATCTCGGTTATGATGATCTGCGGTGTCCGGCCTTCTTCCTCTATCTCTGCGACCCCCCTGACGACACACCTCCCCCGGCCGGTGAGGTATGCATCCCGGACCCCCGCGCTCCCCATGATGATCCCGCCGGTCGGGAAGTCGGGGCCGGGCATGATCCGCATCAGATCCTGCGTGGATGTGCCGGGCTCGTCGATGATCCGGCAGGTCGCCTCACAGACCTCCCGGAGGTTGTGGGGCGGCATGTTCGTCGCCATACCCACCGCAATCCCGCTCGACCCGTTCACGAGGAGGTTTGGAACCCTGGCCGGGAGGACATCGGGCTCCTGGAGCGATTCATCGAAGTTCGGGACAAAGTCGACGGTATCCTTGTTGATGTCGGTCAGGAGCTCCTCAGAGATCTTCGTGAGTCTCGCTTCGGTGTACCGCATCGCTGCCGCCGAATCCCCGTCGATCGACCCGAAGTTCCCCTGGCCGTCCACCAGCATGTAGCGGTAGGAGAAGGGCTGCGCCATCTTCACCAGCGTATCGTATATGGCCGAGTCACCGTGAGGGTGGTATTTACCCATCACGTCTCCGACAACACGGGCGCTCTTCTTGTAGGGCTTGTCGCTCGTGTTGCCCATCTCCCACATGGCATAGAGGGTGCGGCGGTGGACCGGTTTTAAGCCATCCCTCGCATCCGGGATGGCCCGGCCGATGATCACGCTCATCGCGTAGTCGATGTAGCATGACTTCATCTCCTCCTCTATGTTGACCGGGACAACCCCGTCAGACATCAAGGTTGATCACCTCCTTTGCATGCCGGCGGATGAAGTCCCGCCGGGCATCAACATTTTCTCCCATCAATTTCTCAAATATCTCGTTTGCGTAGGCGGCATCCTCGATCCTCACCTGTTTGAGCACCCGGTTCGCTGGATCCATAGTGGTGTTCCAGAGCTGGTCAGCGTTCATCTCACCGAGACCCTTGTAGCGCTGGATCGTTGTGCCCTTCTCGCCCCATTCGTTGACGATCTCCCGCATCTCCTCTTCGCGGTAGGCGTAGCGCTCCTGCCGGCCCTTTGCTACCCGGTAGAGGGGGGGCTGGGCGATATAGATGTAGCCGTTCTCGACGATCTCTGTCAGGTAGCGGTAGAAGAACGTGAGGAGGAGCGTCCGGATGTGTGCGCCGTCGACATCCGCATCGGTCATCAGGATGATCTTGTGGTACCGGGCCCGCTCCAGGTCGAAGCTCTCGCCGACTCCGGTCCCGATGGCGGATATAAGGGCCTGGATCTCAGCATTCTTCAGGATCCGATGCTCGGATGCCTTCTCGACGTTCAGGATCTTCCCCCGCAGGGGGAGGATCGCCTGGAACTTCCGGTCCCGTCCCTGTTTTGCGGATCCCCCGGCCGAATCTCCCTCCACGATGTAGAGTTCGCTCTTCGCCGGGTCGCGCTCCTGGCAGTCGGCGAGCTTTCCCGGGAGCCCGATCGTCTCCAGAGTGCTCTTCCGGCGGGCGAGCTCGCGTGCTTTCCGGGCGGCTTCCCGCGCCCGTGCTGCGGCCATCGCCTTATCAACGACTATCTGGAGGGTTTTTGGGTGTTCCTCGAAGTACTCGGTGAGCGATGAATAGACGAGCGAGTCAACGATGCCCCGGACGTTGCTGTTTCCGAGGCGCGTCTTGGTCTGCCCCTCAAACTGTGGTTCTGCAACCCGGGTGCTGATGACGGATATGAGTCCTTCGCGTGCGTCTTCGCCCCGGATCTGGATGTCGTTGCTCTTGAAATGGGTGCTCCTGCGGGCAGAAGCGTTGATCGCCCGGGTGATGGCGCTCCGGAACCCCTCGAGGTGGGTGCCGCCCTCCCGGGTGTTCACGCTGTTGACGTAGGTGTAGATAGTCTCCGAGTACGAGTTGTTGTACTGCAGGGCCACCTCGACCTCGACCAGACTCTCAGGGTCGCTCCTCTGGAAATAGATCACGTCGTCGTGGAGCGGCTCCTTCCCTTCACCGATATGGGTGACAAACTCCCTGATGCCTCCTTCGAAGCAGTAGGTGACCACATCGCCGGTGCGCTCGTCCCTGAGGGTGATCGTAAGACCGCTGTTGAGGTAGGCGAGCTCGCGGAGCCTGTGGTCCAGCATATCGTAATCGAAGTTGACGGTCTCGAATATCGACCGGTCGGGCTGGAACGCTATCCGGGTTCCCTGGAGACGCTCGTAGTCCAGCGGGTGCCCGGGCTTTGTGCCGTAGCGCTCCTCATACCGGATCTCCATCTCGTGCTCGGTCTCCGGCCGCCCCGAGAGCGGCTTAGACACCTGACCCTGCCGGAACTGCATATCGTAGATGTAGCCGTCGCGGAAGACCGTCGCATCGAGCCAGCTTGCGAGAGCGTTGACTACCGAGACACCGACACCGTGCAGGCCGCCGGAGACCTGGTACGTGGATTTATCGAATTTTCCGCCGGCGTGGAGCACGGTGAGGACGATCTCAAGGGCGCTCTTGCCGTATTGGGGCATGGTACCGGTCGGGATACCACGTCCGTTATCTTCTATTGTGATTGAGCCGTCCCGGTTGATGGTCACCAGTATCAGGTCACAGAACCCGGCGAGAGCCTCGTCAACGGAGTTGTCCACAACCTCATAGACCAGATGGTGCAATCCCCGGGCTTCTGTGCTGCCGATGTACATGGCGGGACGCTCACGTACGGGTCGTAGACCCTCAAGTACCGTGATGTGGGAAGCATCGTAGGTATCAGCCATTTATGACCTCCGCTAAACAAGCGGCGTCCTGAATCGCAGCAAAATTCACACTATATATTGGTTGTATAAGCACTTATAGTGTATGGCCCTGACGGATCTCCCCGTTCCGGTCGCCGCCGGCGACGCAAGGCGCAATTTCATCATTTCCCGGAGACGCCGGAGTGAGTCGATATATGCCGGGATGCGCGGGGGAGAGGGAGGGAGTGGGGGTGTCCTTCAGGCAGCTCCGGCTACTACCATGCGCGGATCACCAGGATTATGAACGGGGGGACTCTATCAGTCGTATTTTCCGGAATCAGGGTCCGGTAGACCGAAGTGCGTATCGAGTGCGATCCCGATCTGGTTGAGGATCCTGCGGGCACCCGCCGCATCCTCCTGATCCATGATGCCCGGCTGGTGCCAGATCACCATCTTGCGGAGGCGCTCGACGAGTTTTTCGATCTCGGTTCCCCGGAACTGTTCTGGAACAGTGAGTTCGGTGAGGTGGTCGGCAGCGCCGTAGAAGGCTTTCTCCGGAGGCAGGCCGAAATGCCGCGATAGTAGCATTAAGTTGATGACAAAACCCCTGCCAAATTCGCTCCTTTTAGGCATAGCTACCCTTGTTCACCCCGGGAAGATAAGAACGATCCGTTTCTTCCCAGGCGCCTGATCACTTCTCCATCGTAAGGCGCTATCAGGCCACCAGGTTCTGTGTCAGGCGCTGCACTTCGCCCTTGATTGCGGCTCGATACTGCCGGCAGCCCTCCCATGCGCAATAGCCGGATCGTGAAGGCGCTCTGGCTACTTCGAAGCACCCTGACCCCTGCGCACAACCGGTGATCTCATCCTGCCAGGGGACTACAATCTTCAAAATATTCAGCCTTTGAGTATGTGGCGCATTTTAGACGCAAACAATACCCCCATGCTACGGATCAGGGCGGGTTTCAGGACGAGCTTCCTGAGCAGTGCATCCGGCCGGTCCATATCGCCGTGCTCCACGATCGTCTCGATGATCTCGGGGTCATTTAAGGCCCGGCAGAGCCGGTCGATATCCTCCGGCGTCATCTTCTGTCGTATCCGGAGTGCTCTCAGTCCGATATCGAGTTCTCTCCCGAAGTCTTCCTTCCACCGGCGCTCGTAGTCCCGGAGGGCATCGTCATCGAAGATCCCGCGTGTAGAGCAGGCCGCCGCGACCTCGGCCGCGTGCTTCGCCGACCGAACCCCGGTGTAGATACCACCGCCTGATGTGGGTTTGGGAAAGCCGGCTGCATCACCGACAAAGAGCGTGCGGTGACCATACGTCTGAGGCATGACACCGAGCGGGATGACGCCGCTGACGAGGTGGATGCAGTCTCCGCCGTAGCGTGTGATGAACCGGTCGAAGTGGTCTTTTGCGCGTTCCCGTGCACAGAGACCGATACGTGCCCGGGTCGCCGAGACCGGTATCACCCACCCGAAGAAGTCGGGTGAGGCGTTCGGGTGCAGTTCCACGTAACGCGGGTCCACACGGTACGGCACCTCGGCCTGCACCCCGCCGAGGTAGATCGTCGGCCGCTGGAGGCCGAGCATCCGGGCGACAGAGCTCCGTGCCCCGTCTGCGGCTATGACGAGCCGGAAGGAGAACTCTTCGCGTCCCCGGACACCCCTGGTCAGGAGGGAGGAGCCCCGTATGCCTGATACGCTGGTCTTCAAGAGAAACTCAGCCCCGGCATCCGCCGCTCTCTCTGCCATATCGCGGTCGAGGTGGGTCCGGTCCACGATATAGGCCTTCGGGGTCCGGGCATCGAAGAGGAGCTCACCCCCGAGACCGGAGACCATCCTGGCACCGCTCACCTCATTCTGGATCGACGCTCTGGATACGTTGCATTCCTCAAACGCAGACGTGGAGAGGAGCCCTGCGCACTGTACCGGGTAGCCTATCGTTCCGTGTTCCTCGATACAGAGGGTTGAGAGCCCCTTCTCCGCACATGCCCGGGCGGCGGCGCTCCCCGAGGGGCCTGCACCCACAACGATAACATCCCACGTCAGACTACCATGCCTCACAGAGATAGGGGATTTGGCTATATCGAGAGAAGATCAGCCAGAGCCTCTGTTTGCTGATTAATAATGGGTTACAACAAGTATATAGAGAGGCGTCACGCTCTGCCGACCACCAGTAGCGTGACCTCTCTATGATAGATACCCGGCCACGAAGCGACCGGCTTCCCGGCCGATGAGTGCGAGGAAGATCATGGTCAGCACGATCATCAGGGAGAGGAAGAGCGCGACCGTTTCATTGAGGGTGAGCGCGAGCGCACCGGCGATGGGGGCCATAACGTCAGGAAGTGTGACAACCCCCATGGATGCGATCACCCATATTGCCACAAAAATGAGGTAAATTGAGATCTTCCTCATGGATCTACTCTTGGTAGTATTCGTCCTCGGGGGCTCTCTCCTGTCGTTCCGACTCGACCTTCCTGGTGAAGTCGGCAGCCCACCGCTCTATCTCCCCGGAGAAGAGCCTTCCGGTCCGGAAGAGGACAAATACTGCCCATATGACCAGTATGACCAGTATGATACCTGCGAGGACCGGGATGATCCCTGCAATGAACGGCAGGAAGAACAGGAACGCGATGACGGCGAGGAGCACGTATGCGATACCCCGGAATGCCCGGCGGTACCGCCCTACCTTCTCGTCGGGTGTGTCTGCTTTGGAATACGCCGCGGCAGCATAGCCTGCGAGTGCATCGGTGATATCAAGAACTTCTTTGAATATGCCGATGAATATGAATACGAGTGCGATGAGGATTATACCGGAGATCAGGCTCTTGAGGCCTATCAGGCCAAATATGAACGGATCTCCGAGCATACCTGCAAGAGGCTGGAATATGAGCACACCAAAGAGCCATATGAGGAAGGCAATAGCAACCCCAACGATAATCTTTGGAATGCTGTCGTACATCTCTCGCCGGGATTCGGCAAGTAACTCTTCGCGATTTACCACAAAAATCACCTTGTTCGACTCCTGACTATGGTGAATCACCTATATAAAGGTTACCTGAGATATAGGGCTCTGTCAGGGCTTCTATGGGGAATTGGCCTCTCTTCATAGGTTGAAACATAGTATATCGTTGAGACAAAATCCGAATTAATTCTCCATATCTGGAGCTCCTATCCGTGATCTCTCACAATCCCACGTTTGGCGAGGATCCCGGAGAGTGGCAGAGCCATCTCTGCGCTGGTGAACAGGGTGCGTGTGCCCGGGGCCGCCGCTCCATAGATGCGTATTTGATGGATCATGCCCCAGGTAGTACGAAATGCCTGATACACGGGAATTTAAGTGGAAACAGTGCCTGGTCGTGCGTGCCGATGTCAGGATGTCCTGCGGCAAAAAGTGTGCGCAGGCCGCTCACGCCGCAATCGGGGCCTATGAGAAGGCCGACAGGATCACCAGGAAAGCCTGGCTCGATGAGGGACAGAAGAAGGTAGTCCTGAAGGTACAGGGTGAGCGGGCGCTCTATGAACTCAAGACGATCGCCGAACAGGCGGGCATACCGGCATCGATCATACAGGATGCCGGGATGACCGAGATACCGCCGGGGACGGTGACGGCGCTCGGTCTCGGCCCCGCCCGCACCGAGGATCTCGACCGGATCACCGGGGATCTCTCGCTTCTATGATGCCGACGCCCTACCCCCTGGAGGAGGAGCTCGGGATGCGCTACTACGCATCCGATACTCCGGGAATCGGAGGGAGGCTCCGCTCAAGCCCTGAGGACTTCATCGTCGAGGAGATACCGCTCCCGTTCAGCGAGGTAGATGATGGCCCGTACCTGATCTGCCGGCTCAAAAAGACAAACTGGGAGCTCCAGCGGGCGGTCAGGGAGATTGCAAAACAGCTCGGTATCAGCCACCGGCGGATCGCCTGGGCCGGGACCAAGGATAAGAACGCGGTGACCACCCAGTTCATATCGATATACGGCCTTGTGCCTGAAGCGGTCGGGCAGGTGCGCCTCAGGGATATCTCACTTGAGGTCGTCGGGCGGTCGCATCAGCCGCTCACCCTCGGGGGTCTTGCCGGCAACCGGTTCGATATCGCCATCCGCGACTGTATCAGGGAGGATCTCGCCGCGCGGGTGCAGGAGGTCACAGTGGCGGCGGCTGCCGGTATACCGAACTACTACGGGCTGCAACGGTTCGGTGTCGTCCGGCCGATCACCCACGTCGTCGGTGGGGAGATCCTGAAGGGCGATTATGAGGCGGCGGTGGTCGCCTACATCGGCCGGGCGTTCCCGCTGGAGACGGAGGCGGCACAGGCTGCGAGGGCGCACTTCGCAGAGACCCGCGATGCCCGGGCCGCGCTCGCCACCCTTCCGGTCCAGATGACCTATGAACGAGCGATGGCAAACCACCTCGTCGCAAACCCGGGGGACTACGCCGGCGCGCTCCGGGCACTCCCGCCAAAGCTCCTCTCGCTCTTCGTGAGCGCGTTTCAGTCGTATCTCTTCAACCGCACTCTCTCGCGCCGCATCGATGCCGGCATGACGCTCACCGAACCAGAGGTCGGCGACCGCCTGCTCTTCCAGGACGGCCGCGAGGATATCGTCACAGCCCGGAACATGAAGGCGGCAGAGATACATATCCGCCGCGGGAGGTGCCGGATCGCCCTGTTTATACCGGGAGCTGGTGCGGTGAGATCGAGCGGCCGGATGGATGAGATCATGCAGGAACTGATGCAGGAGGCGGGTATCGATGCCGGGAACTTTGAACGCGCATCCCGGTTCGTGGATATGAGGTTTGACGGGGTTTCAAGGCCGATAACGCTCTCTACCGATGTACAGGCAGAGGCTACGGATGAGAGCGTCCGTCTTTCGTTCACGCTCCCCCCCGGCCACTACGCGACGACGGTCTGCCGCGAGTACATGAAGGCCGACCCGTATGTTATGATATAAGGGGACTTCAATACCGGCATCTTCTTTTTGCAGGTAGCTTTTACGGGTAGCGCAACCGTTGTATGGGGCAATAGAGCCCCATCATCCGGGAGAAGAAGAGAGTGGTTTTGGGTACCTGATCGTTCAGTCGTACTCGCGCCATGTCTTCCCGCAGGCGGTGCAGCGGAAGAACCTGACCTCGCTCTCATCCGCCGCCCGGAGTTGTCTCAGCCACCAGTATGCCGTCGTGCAATCGCACTCCGGGCATTTGGCCGGAGTGGTCGGGAGTGTTGCTATCTCCTCTACATTCTCGACGATCGTGATCTCTTTTTCTGTGCGTTTGTCTGTCTTCGTCAACCGGTCGGTATCGTTAAAATCCCTTATATAACCACACTTTTTACACTTTAACTGGCCACCGGATGATATCATCAGGCCCTTGCACTGCGGACAGAACATCATTGTAACACATTGGTTATCCAGTAAAATTAACCCTTGGTCGGGCCATACGACCGGGGTGACCCACCCGGGGTTTGAGCCTGATCAGGCGCACAAATGCTTTAATGTTGTGTACGCCGAAGATTAAAAGGATGAAGGATTACCTGGTGCTGATCTCATGCGCCTGTTTTCTCATGTTTCTTGTACCGGGCCGGTATCGCAGGTACTTCGCGGCCGGCGGATGGGCAAGCATCGTCGGGTACCTGTTCCTCGAGCTCCCCTACTACATCTCCATCAATAACTTCGTCTACCCGGCGATAACCCTCCTCTCGCTACCGTTCCTCTATATCACCGTAAAATACCTGCTCCGCGATGATTCCCGGGTGCTACAGCTCTCGACGATAGCAGCCGTAGCGTTCCTGATCTATGCACCCTTCGCCTACACACCGGCACTCGGAGATTGGTTAATCGCAGCGGTCACAAACCAGACATCCGCAGTGCTGACAGCGATCGGGTATCCTGTGAACTTCACCACCTGGAACATGATGGAGCGTAACGGCTTTCGGACCGAGATCATCCTTGCCTGCACCGGCATCCAGAGTATCGCCATCATGCTCGGGGTTGCCTGGGGCACCCGGGCGACATACCTGCAAAAGATCGC
>Ga0265293_10002091_pt1 | contig 41437 bp, 33 predicted proteins | sample Munlanlewell138R_FD_192505 | JGI IMG/M metagenome (GOLD analysis project Ga0265293, IMG submission 192505) | Leachate microbial communities from a municipal landfill in Southern Ontario, Canada - Leachate well 138R | ecosystem: Engineered > Solid waste > Landfill > Unclassified | place: Canada...
GATGCCCCGTCTGTACCTAAAGCAACATTAATTCCTATATTAATCATTTTGTTTATAGGAGCAATTCCACTGCCAAGTTTCATATTGCTGCTGGGATTATGAACAATATTTACATCCCTGCTTTTCAATATATCAATGTCCTCTCCATTAACTGCGACACAATGAGCGGCTATTGTTTTACCGCTTAGTAAACCTACTTCATCCGCAACTTTTATTGGCGTCATTTTATATTTTTCTAAACATTGACTTACCTCGTCCTTAGTTTCGGAAAGATGGATTTGTATTTCAGCATCAATATCACGCGCTGCCTCGGTAATTTGTTTCAAGTAGGCCGGTGTGCAAGTATAAACAGAATGGGGTGCCAGATTAATCCTTATTCGACCGTCACCTTTACCATGATAATTATTATATAAATTCAAACCTTCTTTTAACCTGTTACCGTCATCATTAAAGTCACCCTGTAAACCTCTTCCCAGAGCTGCTTTAATACCGGAATACATCACCGTTTCCGCTGTCCTGTCCATAAACATATACATATCGCAAAAAGTTGTAGTCCCCGATTTAATCATTTCCAGAATTCCCAGCATAGAACCCCAATATATGTCTTCCTCCTTGAGTTTTTCTTCCATGGGGAATATCTTATTAAAAAGCCAGTCCATCAATTTCATATCATCAGCATAATTCCTTAATAAGGTCATAGCGACATGATTATGTGCATTAACAAAGCCCGGCATGGCTGCTTTACCTTTTAAATCTAAAACCCTATTATATTTGGCTTCTATGCCTTTATAATAATCCCCTATGTAATCAATTTGTTTTCCTGTAATCCCAATACTACCATCGCATATAATACTTCCGGTTTCATCGGCGGTTATTACATAAAGGTTTTTAAGCAAAAGGCTCATCATTCTCCCCAGCCTTTCAAATATTTTTCTTGCTCTTCGGTAAGAGTATCAATATCGATATTCATGCCTTTTAATTTCATATAAGCCACCTTATTATCTATTTCCTCGGGCACATTATAAACTTTTTTCTCTAAATTTTTATAATTATCATTAATAAACCTAGCACAAAAAGCCTGTAAAGCAAAACTCATATCCATTATTTCGGCAGGATGACCATCGCCGGCAGCTAAATTTACCAATCTGCCTTCCCCAAGTAAATTGATAAGCCTACCGTCATCCATCAAATATCCCATAATATTTTTTCTCATTATTTTCTTTTCTGCTGCAATTAATTCTAAATCCGGTTTGCATATTTCCACATCAAAATGTCCCGCATTAGCCAATACTGCACCATCTTTCATTAGTTCAAAATTTTCCTTTTTTAAAACTTTACTGCAACCTGTAACGGTAACAAATATATCCCCTAATGGTGAGGCATCTATAAGCGGCATTATCCTAAAACCATCCATATATGCTTCAATAGCTTTGATGGGATTAACCTCACATACTATAACATTCGCCCCTAATCCCTTTGCTTTATTTGCAACACCTTTTCCGCACCAGCCATAGCCTACTACCACCACAGTTTTACCTGCTATAATCAAATTTGTTGTTCTCATTATCCCATCCCACACAGACTGTCCGGTACCATATCTATTATCAAACAAATACTTACATCTGGCATCGTTAACAGATATCATGGGAAATAAAAGCTGTTTTTCTTTTTCTCTTGCCCTTAGCCTCATAACTCCCGTTGTAGTTTCTTCACAACCGCCAAATATATCACTCAGCAGCTCTTTTCTAGTACTGTGCAGGAGATGCACCAAATCTCCGCCGTCATCTATTACAATATTAGGCTTAATATCCAAAGTCCCGTTTAAATGCCCGTAGTACTCTTCATCAGTGGCACCGTGCCATGCATATACATAGAAACCATCTTCAACTAATGCCGCAGCTATATCGTCTTGTGTGGATAAAGGATTGCTGCCCGTTACAGAAACCTCCGCACCGGCTGATTTTAATACTTTTGCCAAATATGCTGTTTTCGCCTCTAAATGTATTGACATTGCAATCCTTCTCCCTGCTAAAGGTCTATCTTTTTCAAAACTTTTTTCTATGGAAGAAAGTACAGGCATATTTCTCTTTACCCATTCAATTTTTTTATGACCCAATGATGCTTGGTTTATATCTTTTATCATATTTTTTTTCATATAATACCTCCAAAATGCAACTTTCATATAATACTTACATTATACTTTATATTTTCCAATAATTCATGTTCCGATTAGATAAAATTTTGAGATGTATATCATATAGATTACAGTTCACCTATTCCTCCGCTATCGCTCAGCAATCGTAGTAAATAGAACAAGCTGCTTGTCAAAATTAGTTAAGGTATGAACGGTAACTATATGGATAGGCCATTTGACTTCATATTTTAAATGATTTACTATTTAAATATACTTTTAATATATAGTAGGTGAAATGATTGCTAAAAAACTTGTTCGTCTCATTTTTTAAAATCGGCTTATTTACGATAGGCGGAGGATATGCCATGATTCCTGTTATTCAAAGAGAGGTAGTGGATACCAAGAAGTGGATATCTCAAGAAGAATTCTTGGATGCCATTGCTGTTACAAATAGTCTCCCGGGGCCGTTAGCCACAAATGCCGCAACTTATGTAGGATATAAATTAGCCGGGCCTTTAGGTTCATTTGCAGCTGTTTTTGCTACAGCATTACCGTCCTTCTTGATAATACTTGTAATAGTTATCTTCTTTTCTACTATAAAAGACAGCATAATAGTACAAAATATATTTAATGGAATCAGGCCGGCTGTTTCTGCTTTAATTTTTTTTGCCGTTATCAACTTAACAAAATTCTTGGGTTTTAATAAAATTAATATTCTGATTGCACTTGGTTCATTTATTGCAATATCTATTTTAAACATTCATCCTTTTATAACTATTCTTATTTCAGGAGCAATTGGATTCTTTTTCTCGAGAAGGGGGAGAATCAAATGACTCTGCTGATAAATATATTTTTATCCTTTCTTAAAGTTGGAGCTTTTAGCTTTGGCGGAGGATATGCGATTGTATCATTTATCCAAAAAGAAATAATTCAAAACAAGGGTTGGATAGATTTAAAAGAATTTATAGATATTGTAGCTATAGCCGAAATGACTCCGGGTCCCATAGCTGTGAATTCTTCTACCTATATAGGATACAAGGTTGCAGGTTTTTGGGGGTCAATTCTAGGCACCGTAGGAGTATTGCTTATTCCATCTTTGTTAGCCCTTATCTTATCCATTTATTTTAATAAGTTTAAAAGCCAAAAATGGGTTAAATGGGCTTTAAATGGCATGAGACCGGCAGTATTAGGTATAATTGCCTCCGCCGGCTTCACCATTGGCAAGGTAGCCTTTGCTGATTATATAAGTGTAATAATAGGTTCTTTAGCATTTATCGGAGTTTATAAACTTAAAATAAATCCTTTTTTAGTGATTATCTTATCCGGGGTCTTAGGATTAATACTATATTCCGTTATTATTTGATAGCACACATACAATATATAAGATTATTTAAAGTTTAAAACACTCCTCCATAGTCAATAATACTAACTATGGAGGAGTGCTTTTTATGAAAAAAATAGGCATACCAAGAGGACTGTATTATTATAAATATTACCCTTTTACAAAATCTTTTTTAACGGAACTTGGTGCGGAAGCTGTGCTTTCCCCTGAAACCAATAAAGAGATACTGGATATAGGTTCCAAATACTGTATAGATGATGCCTGCTTACCTGTTAAAGTCTATCATGGTCATGTGTATTTCCTTAAAGATAAAGTTGATCATGTTTTAATACCTCGATTTACAAGCATATCCGCAAAAGAATATATTTGTCCGAAATTCGGTGGTCTGCCGGAAATGGTGAAATACTCCATACCCATGAATAACCCGATTATAGATATAGAAATAAACCTATATAAAAACAAGTTAAATCTTTATAAATCATTGTTCAGTCTTGGTAATATGCTTGGGGCAAATCCCATTAAAATTAAAAGAGCAATCAATAAAGCCTTTAAAATTCATTATGCATATAAAAGAGATTTATTAAACGGAAACTTACCTGCAATCCTGATTGAAGATAAAAAACCCGTAAGAATCAAAACAAAAAGCATAATAGGCATTGTTTCTCATCCTTATCTGCTATATGACAGTTTTATAAATATGAATCTTTTAAACAAACTATCAAACAGAAGTATTAAATTCATAACACCGGAAATGATTGATTCCCAAATGATTGATAATATGTGCAGTGAGCTGGAAAAAAGAATATTTTGGAGCGGCAGCAAAGAACTTATCGGAAGTGCATTATATATGATGAATATCGATAAAATTAATGGAATCCTCTTGCTGACATCGTTTGCTTGCGGTATTGATTCCTTATCCCTTGAGTTGATAATAAGAATCGCAAACAAAACTTATAATAAACCCATTATGATGCTAACTATAGATGAGCATACGGGAGAGGCAAATTTTAATACCCGCTTGGAGGCTTTTATGGATTTGGTGGAAAGGAGACAAAACATTGATAATAACTTATCCCCATATGGGAGAAGCATATATCGCAGTGAAAGGAATATTCGATAATTTAGGAATAGAGAGCATAATTGCACCATTTACAACTGAAGATACCTTAAGGCTGGGGTCAAGAGAATCACCTGAATGTGTATGCCTTCCTTTTAAGATAACATTGGGTAACTATATAAGAAGTATAGAAGCAGGAGCTAATACAATTGTAATTACCGGCAGTTGCGGCCCCTGTCGTTTTGGCTATTATGGCCCCCTGCAAAAACAAATACTCCAAGACATGGGATATAATGTAGATTTTATAATAATTGATCCTCCCAAAGAAAATCCCTTGGATTTTTTACATAGCATAAAAAAGCTGAGCAATGGAAAAATTTCAAGGGCTATTAAATCTATTTATGATGCTTATAAAGTATGCATTGAAATTGATAAATTAAACGAAATTCAATATTATGTGAGGCCCCGGGCAAAAAACAAATCAATAATAAACAATATTATGTATAACTTTAGAAAAGTAGTGTTAGATGCTCACGGAACCAAAGAAATTATAGAAGTTATTAAAGCCACCGGCAATAAATTGCTTTCTATACCAATAGATAAAAATGCTAAACCTTTAAAAATAGGAATTATAGGAGAGATTTATACTATAATCGAACCCTTTTCAAATCTTAATGTCGAAGAAAGATTAGGAAATATGGGGGCTGAAATTCATAGATCCATGACAATAAAGCATTGGGCAGAGAATAATTTAATAATGCCGGCAACAGGCAGAAAAGGTTATAAAATGGAAAAATGTTTATCAAAGCCATATATACCGGTGCTTATAGGCGGGCATACTCAACAATGTATTGGCCATGCAATCAATTATGCTAATTTAAATTATGACGGCCTAGTACAAATATATCCTATGACCTGTATGCCTGAAATAGTGTCTCGTACTATACTTTCACAGATTGAAAAGGATTATAATATTCCTATTTTATATTTAATAGTAGATGAACAAGTAGGCGAAGCGGGATATCAAACACGGCTTGAAGCTTTTGTAGATTATTTAAAAGAACGGAAGCATAACCATAAACTAAATTAAGAGCTCTAAGGTTTTCCGCTTAGTCTTTAATAAAGCTACAAAAGCTATATAATAATTCCTATATTATGCACCGTATTTGGACAGCTTTCCTGCATTAGCAAGCAAATAATTTATTAAATATTTGCTTTGAAATATTCCCAAGCCGCCCTTGTTGCACTCATTTTCAGTAAATCTAACTCCATCGTCATAACCGCAATACCTAGAATTAATAAGTACCGGGACAGGATGCCAACTATGACTTTTCATAGGCGCCGGTGTGGAATGGTCTCCTGTAATACAAAGCACATCCGGCTTTTTTTCCAATAAAATTGGAAGAGCCTTGTCAACGGCCTCAATGGTTTTGACTTTACCTTCAAAGTTACCGTCTTCACCATAAGAATCCGTATATTTTATATGTATAAAAGCATAGTCATATAAAGAGCAATTTTCTTTATACACATTATATGCATCTTCGGGACTGTTACCGGCATCCAGCACACTCATACCTACAAGTCTTGACAATCCCCTATACATAGGATAATGAGCTATGCATACCGGATTAATCTTAAATCTTTCATTCATAGGAGAAATACTTGGTTTGGCGGAAAAACCTCTCATTAAAATTGAATTGGCCGGTTGTAAATCCTTTATTACCTTCATCGCCCTGTCAAAAAACTCATTTACTATTTCTGCAGTAAAAGCGGCATCATTTGTTAAAGCTTTAACTTTTAAAGGCTCTTTGCCTTCCATAAGAGGATCTGAATCCGTTACACCTTCAAAAAGATTCTCACCTTTAAATACAACAACAAATCTATGTTGTATGCCTGCTTTTATTACTACCTCCACATTATTAATCTCTTTTATATTCTGTCTTAATATATTGCATACTTCCTCGCACTTTTCTGTAGATATCCTACCCGCCCTTCTGTCCGTAATAATCCCATATTCATCAGCAGTAGCAAAATTGCATCTTGCGGCAATATCTCCTTCATTGATTTCCATGTCCATTCCCGCTGCTTCCAGTATTCCTCTTCCTATCTCATATTCTATAGGGTCATATCCAAATACCCCTAAGTGCCCCGGACCGCTCCCCGGTGTAATACCCGGAAGAACAGGTATATGTCTTCCCAAAATAGATTTCTTTGAGAGCTTATCTAAATTCGGCGTCATAGCATATTCAAGTGGAGTCTTGCCTCCATGCTCCTCACTGGGTATATCACCAACTCCATCCATTATCAAAAGTACTATGCTGTTATTGTTGCTTTGAACCAACTTTTCAACTAGGTTATTTTCTTCGCACATCTTCTCCTCTGTCTCCTTCCATGTTACATTAATCTCATTATAACAATTTATTAAATATTTTTGTATATAAAATATGGTTACTGTTCGCATGTTTTATAATTTTATATTTCTTTATTTCAGATTATTAATATTTGATAAAGATTACGTTGTGGGTGGAAGAAGGAACTCAGTAATCGTAGCAAATATAATAAGCTATATTAAAAAGAACCTTACAATATGTAAGTTATAATCAGACATCTGCTTTATTCTTAAGTTTTAATTGAAATTTAATACATTATGGATTAATATTTAATAACAGGAGATAATTTTGTTTATTTAGAAGGAGGTAATTAAATGAGTTTTAAAAAATTTTTATCCGAAATTAAATCAATAAGAGACTACGAACAAAATAGTATAGGAAATCTTTTATTAAATGATATTAATGAATATTTGAATAAAATAAACTCCACTGCCGGTGAAGAAAACGGCTTTTCCTTTAAATTATTCGAAAATGGAACTGATGTTTTTGAAAGTCTTGAAGGTGTCGGAGGGTATAGCGGTGTAATGATAAGAAGCCCCCACTATATAGGGCTAATGTTAGACAACGAGAACATGAAAACAGAATTTCTCGGTGCTTACTATTTCCAATCCATTGTTAAAAAGCTTTATGAGTTAGACCTTGGGAGCTGTTGGATAAATATAAGAAATGTATCGGAAAGTACAAAACATAAACTTTTAAATAGTGAAGATAAGGAAATAAACTATCTATTATCTTTTGGAAGAACAGATGTAAAAGCGGCTAAACAAAAAACCTCAACAATACATGTGCAATCGGGTGAATCATATAAAACAAATCCCTATGGAGCAAAAATTGTAGAATCATTGGATACTGAAACATGTCGTCTCGGCTTGGAAGAAATCGTTTTCTTACATAAATGGGGAGAAGAAATTACATACGAAGAACTGGAAAGCAGAGGGTTGGCAGATTTATTCCAATATGTAAGAAATGCACCATCTTATAAAAACAAACAACCCTGCAGATTTATTTTAAAAGATGGTGAAACATGTTTGGCAATAAAAAATCCAAATAATAAAGAAAATATAACCGATGCCGGAATTATGTTGTTTACCGTTGAAGGTATGGCAAAAGACACGGGAATTCCTGTGAAATGGTATTATAAAGAGAAATATGAGCAGGATGCTGATAAGGAAAAAGCAGAATATGTTATATTAGCAAAAATAGAATTATAGATTAATCATAAGAGCAGCTTTTCAAACTCTTCTTTTGGTAAGGGTCTGCTAAACAAAAACCCCTGAACATAGTCACAGCCGTTATCTTTAAGAAATTCAAGCTGCTCTTCGTTCTCCACCCCTTCTGCCTCAACTTTAATTCCCAAATCATGTCCCAAGTTTATTATAGTTCTTACTATTGCATTTTCCTGTGGATCCGTATTGATGCCTTGAACAAAATCCTTATCCATCTTTAAAACATCAATGGGAAACCTTTTTAAATAGCTTAATGAAGAATAACCGGTACCAAAATCATCAAGATATACTTTTATCCCCATATTTCTAAGGTTCTCCAAAAGAACAATAGAACACTCCATATCCTTTATTAAAGCACCTTCTGTAATTTCCAATGCAAGCCATTTACTGCTAATATTCGTTTTCTCCAATACTCCCTTTACATCTTCCAACAAATCCCCGCCTCTAAATTGCCTAGGCGATAAATTAACTGAAATGCGCACCGGTTTTATTCCCGCGTCCAGCCATCCCTTGATTGTTGTGCAAACAGATTCAAATACGAATTCACCGATTGGATTTATCAATCCCGACATTTCAGCAATAGGTATAAACTGATTTGGCGATATAAATCCGCCCTTACCGTCAGGCCACCTTATCAAAGCTTCCGCACCAATAATTTTATTATCAGAAATATTTACCTGTGGCTGATAAAAAATTAAAAATTGATTCTTTTCTAATGCAACTTTAATTTTAGCCTCTATTTTCTTATTCTCTTTTATTTCCGCATCCATTGATTCTTGATATAATTCATAAGACCCTTTGTTTTTTGTTTTAGCAAAATGCAAAGCTGTATATACTTTCTTTATCAGAATTTCCGGTTTTTCTCCATCATCAGGGTAAACGGTTATCCCGATGGTAGCATTTAGGAAATGCCAATCATCCTCTACCCGCCAAAACCTATTAAACAGATTTTTTAAATTTTCAGCTGTCCATACTACCTCGCCTATAAATTCTACATTGCTCTTTAAAACCACATATTCATCGGCAGTTAAATGAAAAACCTTATAATTTTCTTTAAATATTTCTTCTAAGGCCTTTCCCACCTTTTCCAGCAGTTTATTACCGGAGCTATAACCGTAAACATCATTAATAGATTTAAAATTATCTAAATTTATAAAATATAGTGCTACTTTTAAACCTGTACTCTTTGAAATATCCATCTCTCTTTTTAAACGGCGTTTAAGCGATCTCATATTTGGCAGACCACTGATTTTGGAATAACTTTGTATTCTTAAAATCTGATAAGTAAAAATAAAAAAAAATAACCCGGAAAACAATATAAAAATAGAATTCTTAAATACTTTTATCTGCCTAAGATTACTTAAATCTTTAATAAATAAACTTGCTAATCCATCAAAATTTATAATTAAAAGTATGCTTATTACAATATATAAAAAAAAGAAAACTATTACAAAATCTACTAAGTCTGATTTTATCTTTCCAAACACAATATACACATCCTCTTATTACATATCACGGTCTGACTTGTGTTTTTTCAATCGTGATATATGACAAAATCTATAGTATAAATCAGTATAATAATGTTTTTCAAAACATTATTATATTTACTTTAAATTCCGCAAATATTTCATCATAGTATCAATATAAAAGCGAGGTGTCAATATCCTAAAAAATCCTTCTTATATAGAGCCATTCTCAATGTGTTTTCATGGCTTTCGTCAGGTATATAATACTTATCTTCTTTTAAGCCGCATCCCCAGCAACAATACTCTGCCCTTATGTTGTCCTGATTAATAACCATTTTAATACATTCAAGACCTAAATTTTCAAAGCAGTACTTAATGACCGCCTTTAATGCATCCTTCCCATAACCTTTACCTGCATAAATTTTTTCTGCAATAACCATATCAATATTTGCATAATTTTCATCTTTAACTACATCAATTTCTAATTTACCAATAGCTATGTTATCCATTGTATTGATCATGTACACTTTCAAATTATCTTTTGGCAATCTAACATACTCTTTTAAATAGGATTCTTTTAAGGTAATACAATTTGGATATACACTGCACAATTGTGAGTCAAAAGACCAATCAGTAACCTTCTGCACATCTTCGTCTTTCAACGGTGATAAAAAGGATTTTTGTCCGAAAATATTTGATTCCATTTTAATCCTCCATATATAAATATGTTAATCAATGCGGTACCTTTGTCCTATATATCTTATTGTAAATATATAATAAATAAAGTTTATTTGCAACCCAAGTTTTTTAAAACTGTTTAGAATTACCTCTTTAACTTTGTTTCCTTGACAAATAACATCCATTGGATTATTCTTTTTTTAGATTATATTTGTTGGAGGAAGCTTATAATGCTTGAAATAACAAAAGTTTTAAAAGAAAACGGTTACAAAGTCACACCTCAAAGGTTAGCAATATATAATGTACTTAAAAGCAATAAGAAACATCCCTGCGTGGACAGTATATATAATGAACTGCAATCCAAATTCCCCACAATGAGCCTTGCGACAGTTTATAAGTCTTTGGAAGTCTTTAAAAACCTTGGGCTTGTCCAAGAGTTAAATGTCGGAGAAGGCAGTTTCAGATACGATGCCAATATCATTCCCCATCCCCATGTAATTTGCTTGAAATGCGGAAAAATTGACGATATTGAATCTTCTGATTTCTTAAATTTAACTGATTACGCCGAGGCTAAAACCGGATATAGAATAACGGGACAACAAGTTTATTTTTATGGCTATTGTCCAAAATGCAAATAATAATATTTTAATAATACAATAAGTTATGTGCACGCACATAACTTATTGTATTGCTCAGCTTAGGTAAGATTCCTCCAACGCATTGCTTATAGCCTTGAACAGCTTATTCATTATATAAGAAGAGCGCTCCATATCCTCTATGCTTATAACCTCTTGAGTTTTTATAATTTTACCTATAACTGCTGTTATCTCGTCTTTTAATTCTTTGTTTTCTTGTATATATTCTTGGGGAAAATCAAGTATCTTTATGTTCTTTATCTTATTTTTAGTTATCAAAACTTGTACCTTTATTTCTCCTTTATCAGTATTCTCCACTCCAATATATTTTCCGTCTTTATATTCTAAATAAAAATATCCGGAGGTAGCTTTCTCTTCTCTATTGCCTAAAAATCTAATTGCCAGTATCAGTCCTAAAACTATAATTAGAATTATTCCGGCATAAATAATAAGCCTTTTCTTAGTTAATAGAATAATTTTATGCTTTATAACAATCCCTCCCAACTTTATTTGCTTCTTATATAAAGTTATTATGAGAGGTATAAATATATGCTATTAAAAAAAATTTTGATTAAATTATAATGGAATTTGTCCATTTTCCGCAACGGTCCCCCCACATCGCAACAATCTTCCCATCCATAACTATCTTTATTACTTCACAAGCATTATCACAACCGTTACAAACAAAACTTGTAGGGGTAAATTCCAACTCAGCACATTCAAAGCCTCTGAATTTAGTGGAATTACCCGACCTTTCTATTAATTCTCTTGCCAGCACAGCGGCTCCTATGGCTCCCATGACACCGTAATTTTCCGGTACAGTAACCTTGTGGTTTAGTTCTTTTTCAAAAGCTGAGACAATCCCTTTGTTTGCAGCAACTCCGCCCTGAAACACATAAGGCGGCTCAAGCTTTTTACCTCTGCCTAAATTGTTTATATAATTTCTCACAAGAGCCTCACACAATCCATTTATTATTTCAGCTTTAGAAAAACCGAATTGTTGTTTTGCTATCATATCGGATTCGGCAAAAACAGTACATCTTCCGGCAATCCTAACATTCCTTTCAGCTGTAAGTGCCATATCTCCAAACTTTTCTATGGGTATTCCCAATCTCTCAGATTGATGCTCTAAAAATGAACCCGTCCCTGCAGCACAAACAGTATTCATAGCGAAATCAGTTACCATTCCATCCTTGAGAATGATTATTTTGGAATCCTGTCCTCCTATTTCAAATATTGTTCTTGTTCCCGGAACATAAGTAATAGTCGCGGTCGCATGTGCAGTAATCTCATTTTTGATAACGTCAGCCCCAACCATAATCCCCGTTAATTGCCTTCCGCTCCCGGTGGTACCGACACCCAGTACTTTTATACGCCCTTCAAATTCTTTATATAGTTTTCTTAAACCAATCCTTGAAGCCTCCACAGGTTGGCCATTGGTTCTTAAATATAACGATGACAAAATATTATTGTTTTTATCTATAGCAACTAAATTTGTGCTAACGGAACCAACATCGATGCCCAAAAATACGCCTTTCATTATATATCCTCCACTATGCAATTCTAATCCTTTTCTTATTTTTTATGAGATCCAAAAATGCCTCTATTCTCGTCTGAACATTTGCCAAGCCCGTTTGTTCATCAATAGGCAAAGTAATAACAGGTATGTTATATTCTTTGGTTATTGCAGGTATTATACTCTGGCTTACTAATTCCGGTAAACAAGCAAATGGCATCAAATGTACTACACCATCAAACCTTCTTTCGGCATAATCAACTATGTGTCCCACTGTTTGTTTCGCATGCCCTCCGATTATTTCTTTTATAAACTTTTCACCTTTTTTTAAAATTTCTAATTCATAGGGTTTTGAAACCCATCTCGGTAATAAATTATAATCAATCCATTCTGAGATATATTGTGACCTTTCTACTTCCGCACCCATAGCCCCTAGAATCTCTTCTATTTTAAGATTTATTGATTTTTCCATAACCACATAAATCTCACCAACAATACCGATTTTAATTCTTTCTGACTCTGATACCTCAATAACTTTTATATTATCCAATATAGCTTTACTCTGTAATTCTGCATTCACGATATCTTCAATGCTTTTAACGCTATCATATATTTTTTGGATTTCTTCCCAAGCTCTATTGCAGCTGCCTTTATAAGTTTCATAAGCTCTCAGTTTTTGTATCTTTTTTTCTATCTTGTCCATAGATTTAGCCATTAAATAGACAATTTTTAGGGTTTTCCATAGATAGCCCAGTGACTTCCCATTCAATATTTTTCTCACATTTTTAATTGTTCCCGTGATATCCCTTTTATAAGCATCAAATACTATTAATTCTATATCATACCCTAAGCTTTTTAATATTCTGTAATGAGTTTCTCCATAAAAACCGGCTCTGCAAGGCCCATGCCCACCTGATGTTATTAATGTAGTCGCTCCCAATTCTATAGCCTCAATATAGCTGCCTAAAATTACTTTCAGAGGATAGCATGCAAATTCAGGACTATTCTTTACACCCAAATCTATCGTCCTTTGAGAAGGAACAGGCGGCTCTATCACCTCATGGTCTAAAAGTTCAAATAACTTTTTATATATAACTGTTGTACCCATATAGGGAAAAGACACTTTCATACTATATTTGCCTCCCCTTTTAACATGACTTTTTTTCTGTAAATCATATCTATAAAGGCTTCTACCCTAGTTTGTAAATGGTTTTCTCCTGTATGTTCATCGACTCTTATGGTCATAAAAGGCTTTCCATAATCTATTGATTCCAGTTCCATGACCTTCCCAATAAGAGAATCAGGGCCGCAACCAAAAGCCGTTATATGTATAATACCATCAATTCTCGAATCTTTTAAAAACTTATAACCTACGGCTAACAGCTTATTGGAAAAAGTCCAAAACAAAATCTTTCTCATACTTCTTAGCTGACTGTCTAAAACATTCTCATTAAACATTTCAAAAGTCTGAATACTTATATTTCTCTCCCTTAGTCTATCTACCATTCCCATGCTTATAAACTCATCATATAGATTATATACATAACTCATTAAACCTATGTTCATAAAGCCGCCTTTATAATCACCCTTTATATTATTACCGGATTCCATTGAATCAAGCACCTCTTTAGCAGTATATCCTTTTATAGATAATCTTCTGTACTTTTCCCAAGCAACTTTCCCTTTCTTTAAAGCAGATCTCATTTTATATGAAGAAACCCCCAAAATATCACACATAGGCAGGTAGTTCTTGGCATCGGAAATATCATCTGAGACAGAAGATATATTTGGCGCTAAAAGCTTCTTTTTTATATCGGGAATGCAATACCTAACCATATCAGGAAGACCCATAAACTTTGGGCAAAAAAATTCTCCTTTTCGTATATTCATCATCCTAGGCACAAATATATAATCTACGCTCTGCTCCAATAATTCCAATACATGTCCATTAAAAATCTTTATGGGAACACATATATCAGAAACAGAAACCTTAATACCTTTATCCACCAATTCTTTGGTTGTATTTTTCGTTGTAACTACTTCAAAACCTAACTCCTCAAATAAAACCTTCCATAAGGGGTAGTAATAGTAGTATAACAAAGCTTTTGGTATTCCTATTTTCAATTGAAAGCTCCTCTCAACACATATATATAAATTCCATGCCTTTTAATTTTAAAGTTCAATTACAATTATTATTCGGTTTTATATCACAATTTAATATCCATTACAGGAATTGCAATACTGCTTAAGTTATTTATCTTTTATAAAGCATTACTTAAGTTTCTTATAGTTAATATGCGAACAAGTACTCTACAATTAATCATATTTAATAAACTATAAAAATAGACCCTTTAGGGTCTACGATAATTCACTATGGTTTACACTTGCCGGCCTACGTTGACCCCAAATATAAGACATTAAAGCAAATAAAGTATATAGTTATATGTTAAATTATTTCTATTCTATTTTTATTTTTTATATTTTCTACTTCTGTTCCTATAATTGATATCCCCTGCCAAATTTTTTCTATGTCTACTCCGGAAAAACTGATCCTCATATGAGTCAAACCTACTTCACCCTTAGTATAAAAAATTCCCGGAGATATAACCACTTTCTTTTCCATACACTTATCATACAGCTCCACAGAAGAAATGCCGTTAGGCAACTTAACCCATAAGTTTAAACCGCCCCTGGGTTCCACTAGGCTGCCTCCTCTAATGCACTTTCTCACAGCCCTAACCATTTCCAAATACCTGACAGCCAATTCCTTTTTTAAATATTCAGTATGTCTTTTTAATATGCCTTCTTCGATATATTTACGCAGTACTCTTTGCATAAGTCCGGATGTGGAAATATCGGAGGCTATTTTGGCATCTGCGGTTCTTTCTCTAATTTCCTCGGGAACAATCAAATATGCAAGTCTAAGCCCGGGCATGAAAATCTTTGAGAAGCTTTTTAAATAAATGACACTATTGTCGTTATCAAAAGATTTCAAGGGAAATATTCTTGATGTCGAAAAATTTAAATCACCTGCATAGTCATCTTCAAGAACTTTAAAATTATATTTTCTGGCAAGCAACAATAAATACCTTTTTTTTCTTTCCGAATAAGTATAACCTGTAGGGTTGTGAAAATTCGGCATTGCATAAAAAAGTATAGGTCTAAACTGTTTTACCAACATTTCCAATTCCTTTATACCGGGGCCGTCAGGATATAAAGAGACCTGAACCAATCTTGCTCCTCTTGACTTAAATGCAGCTATAGCTCCGCAATATGTGGGGGTTTCTACAAATACATAGTCACCACTTTTTACCATAGCCTTGGCAATTATATCTATGCCTTGCTGTGCTCCTGACACTACATAAATGTCATCCTCATTGCATTTAATTCCATAAGACCCCGAATAAGATTGCAGTGATTTCCGTAAAGGCAAATACCCGGTGCTGGTTTGATACATGAAAGCGCTTGCACCATCCTCTTCAAGTACCTCATCCATCACGTTTTTAAAATCTTTTATGGGAAAAAGATTAGGATCCGGGGCAGAAGATGACAAATCAATCACATCTTCTCCGTAACTGTATCCGAATTCCAGCTCCCCGGGTTCAAAATAAAACGTATCATTGCCTATTAAAACTTCATCATCTTTTGATAAAACAAAAGTCCCGCTGCCTTCTCTTTTATACACCAGGTTATCCTTTTCGAGCATTTTATAGGCATTTACAACCGTTGAAGTATTTACATCCGTATTTTTTGCTAATGTTCTTATAGAAGGCAGTTTGCTACCGCCCGGTATAGCACCGCTCGTTATTAAATCTCTGATTTGCCTATATATTTGAAAATATTTCGCATCTTCATGCTCTTCATCAATTTGTAATTCCAATTCAAAACCCATACTAATCACCTTCGTTATAAATGTCATTGCCATAGAAAAAGGCCTTATCCATAATATTAAAGCACATTACATTCATTAAGATGCTAATCGACTTCTATCTGCTCAACTGTCAGCTCCCCTAATTCTTCAGATACCTCTTCTTCAGGCCTTTGTAATACAACGATACCTACAATTATCAAAATTCCCCCTACTATTTGCGGAAAGGATAAAATATCATTAAATATAACTGCTGCCATAATCGTCGACACTACCGGTTCAATGGTGCTGATTATTGCAGTCTGAGACGGGCCTATCCTTTTCATCCCCTCATAAAATGTTATGATTGCTACCACTGTTGCAAAAACAGCTGTCATAATGCTATAGAGCCAAGCTGTATAAGGTATTCTGATTAAACCCCCGGAAATCATCCCTGTTAAATTTGCCATTAAAGAACAACCCGTTGTTACATATGTTGTGACTATAATCGGATTAATACCTCTTATAATCCTGCTTCCTACAATTACATAAATGGAATAGGTAAAGGCGGCAAGTGCTGCATAAGCTATCCCTACTATATTGACATTTCCTATACTAAAGCCCACTATCATTATCAACCCCATGGAAGATAGAGTAAGGGCAGTCATTTTACCCTTTGTAACCTTTTCTTTAATTATAAAGTAAGACAATACAGACACAATTATTGGGTTCGTATAAAAAACCAAGGCCACCAATGGAGTGGAAATAAAATTAAGGGCATAGAAATATGCCGCAGTTGTTGAATTGTATCCTATAGATCCTAACAGAATTAAATGAATAATCTTAGTTTTACCAACTTTATAATCTATCTTTAATACAAAGCTTATAGTCCACATAATCAAAGCGGCGACAGTAAATCTTATAGATAATACAGTAGACGTGTTTCCGCCGTTATTATATGCAAGCTTGGCGAATATAGGCAGGAAACCAAAACAAGTACCTGAAATAGCTGTAAATAAAAACCCTAATTTTTTATTCAATAATACAATCTCCCTTCCTCTTAGAGAGTTTGTATATATTATAACATTATACAGCCTTTTAGTATATAAAAACAGAGCTGAAATTCTATTCCAACTCGTGTATTGAAAGTGTTCTGGTATGAGTTGTATGATTCCATTCCTTGTCTTTCATCATAATAATACCTTCTATAGCTATTGGTATCCATGTTATGCAATACAACAGATAGGCAGGATAATAAAAAAATAATTTATAAGATAGCTTACCATCTAAAAATAAACTTAAAGGAATTAGAATAAATTGAATTATACCATAGGCTTTAAAAAAACCAGGAAATACTCGAACCGTCAAAATAAACATATCATTATCAAACAAGTATATATTGAGCAATGGTGTACAAGCCATTAAGCCACCTAAAAGAATTATATATGGCTGTAATGTATATAAGGCACAATCCAACAGAACAGCATTTTTTTGTACCAAACCTTTTGTAAACAGTTTAACAAAGTATCTGGAATTTACATCGGCAAATCCTTGCATCCATCGTCGCCTTTGATTCCATGATTGAGCTAATGTTATGGGCTTCTCATCATATACGACAGCCTCATGAACCCATCCGACCTTTATCCCGTTTAGAACTAAGTTCATGGTAAATTCCAAATCCTCCACAAGACAAGTAGCTTCCCAGCCTACTTCTTTAAGAGTCTTAATATCTACACAAAATCCGGTCCCTCCGATTTCACAGCTTAAACCTAAATACCATCTTGAACACTGAAATAACCTGTTTGCAGCCCAAAAAGCTATGGAATAGCTTGCGGTAATCCAAGAGTCATCAGGATTTTTGCTGTCTATATAGCCTTGTAAAACCTTATAACCTTGACATAATTTATTATTCATTTCTTTTAAAAAATTTTTTGAAACCAAATTATCAGCATCAAAAACAACAACAGCATTATAATCTATATTGTCTTTGAAAATCACCTCGTTAAAAGCCCATTTCAAAGCATGACCTTTACCTCTGTTTTCTGTATCCTTTCTAACTAAAACATTGGCACCTTTTTCAAAAGCTCTGTTTTTTGTGCCGTCAGTACAATTATCCGCAATAACAAAAACATCATAATAATCTTTAGGATAATTAAGATAACTCAGATTTTCAACTATACTGCCAATTACCTCCTCCTCATTATGTGCAGGTATAAATATGGCAAATCTTTTCATGGGATAATAACTTTTATATTTTTGTTTATTTGTCTTTTCCAATAAACCATATATTGACATAAACGAATAATATATACCAAAAAATGCAAATAGAATTTGTATCATAGTAAATAGAAATAAAATTAAGTTTTTAAGCATCTGTGCCTCCTGATAAATATTCTAAAACTATAATTTATTATTCCATTTTAAAGTTATAATATGAAATTATATAGAAGTAAATTTAGAAATTATATTTTAATGAAGATCATCAATATCAAAGTGCTGAGGTTAAATACTAAATGGACTGTAACTGCAGAAAAATAGCCTTTTTTCTCATAAATGTAATTACAAAAAAGAGCTAATCCAAAAAATGACGGTACCCCGGCCGCATTATAATGAGCAATCGTAAAAATAGCGGCAGAAAGAATTGCCGCATAAAAAGCCGGCATATATGAAAGGAAAAACTTATCATATAAAAAATATCTAAATACATACTCCTCTACAAAGGGAGCAAAAATAACAATTAAAAGAAACATCGCAAGCTTTAAAGATAAATCCGATTGATAAAAGTTAACAATAACATCTTGGGGCTTAGCATCAAAATCTATAAAGTAATTAAGTATAACAACATAAATTGAATTTACAAATGTAAGTCCTATTTTGAAAATTAAAGTCAGGATACCGGTTTTAAATACTTGGTCCCATCTGAACTCCCAAATATCTATCTTCCTTATATAGCGGCTATCATTTTCAGTACGTAGATGATATCGTGTAATAAGGGTTACTACAGCAATAAAAGGGAATAAATTTTCAGTAAATACGGTTCCTAACCAATACACTACGGTGATAGCCAATACCTGCCATAGTTTTTTATCTTTTAAAAATATACTATATAATTGAATATATATAGAAGCATTAATTATTAAAAAAACAAAAATAAAAACGATAGTACGGCTAATATCCAAAAATTACTCCCCCCAACATAAGTCACATTATAATAAAAATTTCATTATCTCGTTCCAAAGCAAATCTTTACCCGTATGATTTACTGAAGAATAAGGTATAAGTAAATCACTATCATCAAGTTTCAAAGTATCTATAATCACATTAGTATTATTTAATATTTTGTTTTTGCTTATTTTGTCCAATTTAGTTGCTACAACTATGACTCTTTTATTATATGATTTAATATAACTATACATGATCTCATCATCTTCCGTAGGCTTATGACGTATATCCACCAATAGTATTACCGACTTAAGATTTATTCTCTTATGCAAATAAGTCTCTATCATATTTGCCCATTTTAATTTTTCCGCCTTAGAAACAGCAGCGTATCCATATCCGGGAAGATCTACAAATACAATACAATTATTGACCATAAAAAAATTTATTGTTCTTGTCTTCCCGGGATTGGAACTAACTTTAACAAGTTTTTTTCTATTTAAAAGGGAATTAATAAGTGATGATTTGCCCACATTTGATCTTCCTGCAAATGCAATTTCAGGCAAATCATCCTTTGGATACCCACGAGGATTGACTGCAGATATTATAAAGCGGCAGTCTTTAATTATCACCCTTATCACCTCTAAACAGGGCATGTTCCAAGACTTGATCCATATTTTCTACCAAAACAAACTTTAATGCTTTTTTAACATTTGTAGGTATTTCTTCAATATCCTTTTCATTTTCCTCAGGCATAATTATTTTCTTTATTCCCGCCCTTTTTGCTGCCAATACTTTTTCTTTGAACCCGCCAATCGGTAAAACCCTACCCCTTAGGGTTATTTCCCCTGTCATTGCAACATCTTTTCTAATAGGTATATTACATAGAGCAGATACCAAGGCAGTTGCCATAGTTATCCCGGCAGAAGGACCATCTTTTGGGGTAGCACCTTCCGGCACATGAATATGAATATCTGTTTTTTTATTAAAATTCTTATCCAAATCAAACTTATCCGCCCTTGATCTTATATAGCTAACACCGGCTCTTGCAGACTCTTTCATAATATCTCCTAAATGGCCTGTCAACTCTAATTTTCCCGTTCCGGCCATTGTTGTCACTTCAATAAACAGCGTGTCACCGCCTACAGGAGTCCAAGCAAGCCCTGTAGCAACGCCTATTTCATTTTTTAAACCTATTGTATCATATTTATAACGTGGGATTCCAAGATATCTTCTTACACTTCTTGGACTTATCCTAACTTTCTTCTTGTCTTTTTCAACTATTTCCGTGGCCGCTTTTCTAATAATATTGGCTATTTCTCTTTCAAGATTTCTCACTCCTGATTCCCTAGTATAATTATTTATAACATTTTTTACAGCTTTTTCGGATATAGATATATTTTCAGGTTCCAGAGAATGTTCTTTTATTTGCTTATCCAAAAGATGTTTCATTGCAATATTTAACTTTTCTTCTTCCGTATATCCATAAATATTTATTACTTCCATTCTATCCAAAAGAGCGGCCGGTATAGTATCCACTGAATTTGCAGTGGTAATAAACATAACTCTTGATAAATCAAAAGGAAGTTCCAAATAATGATCTCTGAAATCTACATTTTGTTCAGAATCTAATACTTCCAGCAGTGCCGATGCCGGATCACCTCTAAAATCGCTGCTCATCTTATCAATCTCATCTAATAAAAATAAAGGATTTTTTGTTCCCCCTTGCTTCATATAATAAATTATTCTCCCCGGTATAGCTCCGATATAGGTCCGTCTGTGACCTCTTATTTCTGCTTCATCTCTCACACCTCCCAAGGACATCCTTACAAACTTTCTCTCCATCGCTCGGGCAATAGATTTAGCTATGGAAGTCTTCCCCACCCCCGGAGGGCCTACAAAGCAAAGTATAGGGCCTTTCATATTATTCGATAATTTTCTGATTGCCAAATATTCCAATACTCTTTGTTTTACTTTTTTTAAGCCATAGTGATCCTCTTCTAAAATCTTCCTTGCATTCTTTATATCCAAATTATCTTCCGTCTCATCATTCCAAGGCAAATCAAATATCCAATCTAAATAAGATCTGATAACTCCGGATTCAGGAGAAGCAGGTGACAGCTTGGAAAGCCTATCAACTTCTTTATTAACTTTATTTACAACTTCCTCAGGCAGTTTAAGCTTGGAAAGCTTATTTTTATATTCCAATATTTCTTCTTCAAAACTGTCCTTTTCACCAAGCTCTTTTTGCATTGCCTTTATCTGTTCTCTTAAATAATACTCCTTTTGAGTCTTATCTATCTGCTTTCTGACCCTATTGTTTATTTTGCGTTCCAATTCTAAAATATCCAACTCTTTTAACAAAACAAAATAAAGCTTTTCTAATCTTTCAACTACATCAAACTGGGCTAATATCTCCTGTTTTTGTTCTATTTTTACCGTTAAATTTGAAGCAATAATATCAGCAAATCTATCGATATCCTCTATATTTGATATAGTAATCAATATTTCCGGTGTAATCTTTGAATTAAGTTTCACATATTCTTCAAAAGCATCGGAAACGCTGCGCCTTAGTGCCTCAATCTCCATACTTTCTTCTCTCTCAACCCCGCTATGCTCAAATACATCTACAACAAAATACGGATCCTCCGCAACAACATCCTTTATTTCAGCCCTGGCAATCCCCTCCACAAGAACCCTTATAGTATCTCCCGGAAGTTTGAGCAATTGTTTAATCCTTGATATAGTACCAACTTCATAAAAATCCTCTTCTTTTGGCTTGTCTACAGTAGGATCTCTTTGAGTCACGAGAAAAATTATTTGGTCATTTAACATAGCCTCTTCCAATGCCCTTATTGATTTTTCTCTTCCAACATCAAAATGCAGCAGCATATAGGGAAAAATACTTAAACCGCGAAGTGGGAGCAGCGGTAAGCTTTTAATACTTTCAGACATATAGTAATCACCTCAATATAAGTAAAATATAATTTTTATCAAGCCGCGTATAGTTTATTATATATATATAACACCCTTTAATCAATAATTTTTTATGGCTCGTCCAAAACACCTATGCTGTTACAATCCACATATTGTATATATTTATATTTTTGTACTGCAGATTAATAATCTATTTTAAAACCACAGTTATGTGTGAACTATAACGTACTATTAATACATATTACATCAAATAATCAATGTGCTGAATTTAAGTTTTGATTATTGGCCGTAATACTTTTTACGGCTATATATCCTCCAACATCCGGCATCGCGGATATATGTTTTTTTCTTCCTTTAAAATCCAATAATGCAATATCTATAACCTCTTGAACATTTTCAACCGGTATAACTTCTATACCTATATCATTAAATATATGCTGATAATTATCCTTGGGTATAATGACTTTATCTGCTCCTGCCATTTTAGCTGCTTCAATTTTAGCAACTATTCCACCTACCTCCATAACCTTCCCCCTTATAGAAACCTCGCCGGTTATAGCTAAGCTATTATCCACAGGAGTTTCAACAATAGCGGAATAAATAGCTACTGCTATACTTATTCCCGCAGAGGGGCCATCTATCGGTGTGCCCCCGGGAAAATTAAGATGTATATCATAATCATAAGGATTTACTTCCAAATACTTTTTAATAACTGTCAAAACATTTTCTACAGAGGACTTTGCCATACTTTTTCTTCTAATTGTTCTGCTTTGATTTGAACCCAGCTCTTCTTCATCAATTATACCTGTTACTATAATTCTTCCTAACCCGTTTGGGGCGGATATTGCAGTAGCCTCTATTTCAAGAACAGCTCCGGAATTAGGTCCATAAACTGCAAGGCCATTGACATAGCCTATCTGAGGTTTACCGCTTATCTTTTTTTCCGGTCTTGGACTATATTGACCACTGTTTAAAACCCATTCTATATCTTTAATCAGTACCTTATCCCTGCCCTCACTAATATTTATACCTATTGCGGTTTGTAAAATATTAACCGCTTCTCGCGCATTAGTGGCATATCTTGCAATAATATTTGGTACCTCTTCTTCCATATCAAAAAATATCTTTTCCATAGTTTTTTTGCATACAGTCTTTATTTCATCGGAGGTTAAAGACTTGAAGTATATTTCTAAACACCTTGATCTAAGAGCAGGAGGTATGGAGTCAGGTCCCCTAGTTGTTGCTGCAATAAGTCTAAAATCGGCAGGAAGGCCATTTTGAAAAATATCATGTATATGAAAAGGAATGTTCGAATCTTCCGAATTATAATATGCACTCTCCAATAAAACTTTTCTGTCTTCAAGTACTTTTAAAAGCTTGTTCATTTGTATTGGGTGTAGTTCTCCGATTTCATCTATAAAAAGTACCCCCCCATGAGCTTTTGTAACCGCACCGGGCTTTGGTTGCGGAATACCTGCAGTTCCCATAGAACCCGCACCTTGATATATAGGATCATGAACGGAGCCAATCAATAAATCAGCAATACATCTTTCATCAAATCTTATTGTCGTAGCATCCATCTCTATAAATTTAGCATCTTGTCTAAAAGGGGTCTTAGGAGTTTTTTTTGCCACTTCCAGTACTAATCTTGCAGCTGCAGTTTTCCCTATTCCCGGTGGTCCGTAAATGATTACATGCTGTGGATTTGAGCTGCATAATGCAGCTTTTAAGGCCTTTATGCCATTTTCTTGACCTATTATATCCGCAAAACTTGAAGGCCTGGTAAGTTCCGATAGGGGTATGGTCAACTTAATATCCCTTAGCTTTTGAAGCTTATCCATTTCTTTTTTACTATCTCTTTCTACTACAACTTTAGTACCCTGTTGCCTTTTCATTAAATTAATAAAATAAAAGCCCATTATTGCTATAAAAAGTAATTGTATCCAAAGAAATGTCTGCGGCAAATTATTGACCCCTTTCATAAAAAACAAAAAATATTTCCGATGAATCATAAGACTTTCCACTTTGCTCAGAGTGACAAAAAACCTACAATGTCATTGTTATCAATAGTATTATTCACTTTGGAATCTTTTTTTATCCTGCACTTTTTACCTTGCTAAAAATTTCAAAAAAAACCGATTGGTAAACCCAATCGGTTATGAAGCGGTATCACGCTTAGCTTTACTACCTTTTTTACCCTGTTTTCTTATTGGTTTTTTTGTTCCGGGCTCCAGATATACGATAATCGGTTCCCTATTTTCTTTGATAGTCTCTTTTGTAATTATACATTTATCAATATCTTCCCTAGACGGTATCTCATACATTACATTTAACATGGCTTTTTCCAATATTGATCTGAGCCCTCTGGCACCTGTCTTTCTCTCCATAGCCAATAAAGCTACCTCATCCAGCGCATCTTCATCAAATATCAAATCTACGTTATCCATTTCAAATAATTTTTGATACTGTTTTACTAAAGCATTCTTGGGTTCGGAAAGAATTTTTATCAAAGCATCCTTATTTAAAGAGCTTAAAGTAACTAAAATAGGTAATCGCCCGACAAATTCCGGAATCAATCCATACTTTAACAAATCCTCCGGCAGCAGTTTTTTTAATGTTTCGCCGATATCCTGTTCTTCATTTGTTTTTATATCAGCGATAAAACCCATAGTCTTTTTGCCAATTCTATTCATTATTATTTTATCCAATCCATCAAAGGCTCCGCCGCAAATAAAAAGTATATTTGTCGTATCTATCTGAATAAATTCCTGATGCGGGTGTTTTCTCCCGCCTTGAGGCGGAACACTTGCTACTGTTCCCTCAAGTATTTTTAAAAGAGCCTGCTGGACACCTTCTCCGGATACATCTCTGGTAATAGAAGGATTTTCTGATTTTTTAGCAATCTTATCTATTTCATCTATATAAACTATGCCTTTTTCTGCTCTTTCAATATCATAATCCGCATTTTGAATAAGTTTTAATAATATATTTTCAACATCTTCACCAACATAGCCGGCTTCTGTAAGAGATGTAGCATCAGCTATTGCAAATGGAACATTGAGCATTTTTGCCAAGGTCTGTGCAAGCAATGTTTTTCCTGAACCGGTGGGTCCAATCAACACAATATTACTCTTTTGCAATTCCACATCATCATACTTAGTCTGAGAATTAATTCTTTTATAATGATTGTAAACTGCAACTGCTAAAGACTTCTTTGCATCCTCCTGACCAATTACATAGCTGTTTAAAAAACTTTTTATTTCTGAAGGCTTAGGTACATCTTTCACATCAAGATCAATATCATCTTCGAATTCTTCATCAATTATTTCTTGACATAGTTCAATGCATTCATCACAAATATAAACCCCGGGACCTGCGATAAGCCTTCTTACCTGATCTTGATTTTTCCCACAAAATGAACATTTCAGCTGCCTTTTATCTTCATATTTGGCCATAAATAACCCTCTCCCTACTTCCTCTTATATAATATCTCATCAATAATCCCATAGGCTTTAGCTTCTTCTCCGGACATAAAATAATCTCTTTCAACATCTTTTTCTATTTTTTCTAAAGGCTGGCCTGTCTTTTCACTTAAAATTTTATTTAATGTCTTTTTTGTCCTTATAAGCCTTTCCGCATGTATAATAACATCTGTTGCCTGTCCTCTGGCTCCCCCAAGCGGCTGATGTATCATAACCTCGCTATTTGGCAGTGCATACCTTTTACCTTTAGCACCTGCCGCTAATAAAAATGCTCCCATACTGGCGGCCATACCTACACATATAGTAGATACATCCGGTTTAATATGCTGCATGGTATCATATATAGCCAAACCCGCAGTTATAGAGCCGCCGGGACTGTTTATATAAAGGCTTATATCTTTTTCAGGATCTTCAGCTTCTAAAAATAATAACTGGGCTATTACTAAAGATGCATTAACATCATGTATTTCTTCTCCCAAAAAAACTATTCGATCCTTTAAAAGTCTGGAATATATATCATAGGACCGCTCTCCCCTATTTGTTTGCTCTACAACAATAGGCACTAAACTCATATAATTTCCTCCTTTGAGTATATATACTATTTTGATATACTATTTTCTATTAAAAAGTCTATAGTTTTTTGAATTAATAGACTTTCTTTTATATGTGCAATATTACTTTCTTTTAGCGTGGATTTAAACTTTTCTATTTCCTGGTTGTATTGTTTTGCAGTTTTTTCGATTTCGCTTTCTACTTCTTCTTCTCCCACCTCGATATTCTCCTCATTTGTTATGGCTTCCAAGACGAGTTGAGTCTTTACACTGTTTAAAGCCGTTTCTTTATAAGTTCCTCTAAGTTCTTCCATAGTAGTATTCATATATTTCAGATAAGTTTCAAGATCAAATCCTTGATATCTAAGTTGGAAATCAAAATCCCTCAACATAGAGTCTATTTGGTTTTCTGTCATTATATCAGGTATCTCAACAGTTGCATTCTCTACAACCTTACTAATAACTAAATCCTCATATTCATGCTTTGTCCTTCTATCCGCTTCTTCCTTTTTCTTGTTTTCTATACTTGATTTAAGTTCTTCCAAAGTATCAAATTCACTTATATCCTTTGCAAATTCATCATCCAATGGTAAGAGTTCTTTTTCCTTTATTTCCTTTATTGTTACCTTAAAAACTGCAGGTTTGCCTGCCAAATTTTCAGACCTGTAATCTTCAGGAAAATTGACTTCCACTTCAACTTCGTCTCCTACTTTTCCGTCTATAAGCTGTTCTTCAAAGCCGGGGATGAATTGCCCGGATCCAATATTTAACTCATAATTAACGGCAGAACCGCCTTCAAATTCTTCTCCTTCCACAAATCCTTTGAAATCCATAATAACCGTATCTTCCAATTTGATAGGTCTGTCTGTAACGCTGATTATTCTAGCATTTTTATCCCTCAATGCTTCCAGCTCTTTTGATATATCATCTTCTGTTACATTATACTCTTTTTTCTGAGCTTCTATACTTTTATATTGACCTAACGTGACCTCCGGCTTCACGGTAACTTCAGCCTTAAAAACCAATCCTTTACCGCTTTCTATTTCCACTATATCTATTTTAGGTGTATCTACAGGTTCCAATTCATGCTCTATAATTGCACCTTCATATGCCTCCGGACATACTTCGTTAATCGCATCCTCATAAAATATTCCTTCTCCATAATATTTCTCAATCAAAGACTTTGGTGCCTTTCCTTTTCTGAAACCGGGAATATTAAATCTTTTAACGTTTTTTAAGTAAGCTTTCATTATACCTTCGTTTAACTTTTCTGATGATACTGTTATTTCTAATGTGGCTATATTATTTTCCACTTTCTCTAATTTTGAGTTCATCAACACCCTCCTCTGTTACTAAGTTTATTGAAATATCAACTTATCCTCTTCAACTTCTTAATTATAACATATCAATTCTTCATATCAAGTAGCCAATATAGAGAAAATATCCTCACTTTGTTTGAGCATAACATATTGAAATTATCAATGCAACTATACCAAAAACAGTACTTTCCTATTGCTTATAAATGGTTGCTGTTCAGACTTTAACTATTTCTGATAAGCAGCTTATTATATTTGCTATGATTGTCGTAGGGGCGATCTGTGATCGCCCGGTACAGCAGTTTTCCATTGAAGCATAAGATCCTTCGCTATCGCTCAGGATGACGTTAGTTGACGCAACTATTCCTCCACTGCGCTAACAGATTCTAAGCCTTTCCACAACGCAATCTTAACCAAATAAATCTTAACCAAATATTAATAATCTACAATAAAAAATATACATATATACAATGTCTGAACTATAATATGCAGTGTGTTTTTATAGAAATATTATTTCTTAATACTAAGTATTAACCTATCAGAAATAATTATATAAAACTTATCAAAACTTATAGAATTAATATCAGCCCCGCATTCTATTATATGCACTAGGCTCTTTCCATCACAACTTAACATTTTGGTTCCGCCGGATTTAATGTAGCTCTTGGCTTCGGCCAAAGTTAAATCCGTTGATGCTGCGATAAACTCTCCAATTTCAACACTTCCCGACAGCACTGCTATATCTTGAGTCTCAGATTTTTTTACAAGTTCCTTCACATATTCAATATATGCCAAATCACTTTCATCTTTATCATAAATCCTTGTCACAATAATCTTTGCCAATATCTCTTTAATTGCCTGTAAATCCAATTCACCTTTTTCTACAAGTTTCTCAATATCCCTCATCCTATTCGGAGATATTTCCGTAAGCAGTCTAAACCAAATATAGACACTTTCTTTATCCAGCTTCGATACCTTCTTGAAAATATCAATGGGTTTGGTATCTATAGAAAAAAGGCATTCTTCAGGCATGGGAATCGTTGTCATCACAACTTCCGGTATTAAACCCTCAACATCCATCATATGTCTGCACATATGGAAATTACTTATTTGATTATCTTTGCCGATTTCAATATCAGGGTTTATCTCAATGGAATCTATTCCGGTAATAAAAGGATAAATTAATTTAGCAAAAGTAAAATTCTCACCTTTGTCCAATTTTTCCTTAAATTTATCCTTCATTAATATATTCATTACATTGACTTTTTTCATAAGTTCTATTAATTTGGGAAGTTTCATATCATTCAACCAAGAGCTGTTATAGACTGTATTTACTTTTGCAAAATCTAAAAAATTGTCCAATTGCTTTTTCAAATGCTTTAGGTTTCTTTCTATGCTTTTACGGCTTAATTCTTTAGCATTCCAGACAATAAAAGGATCGCCTATCATTGCGGTAAAATCACCTATTAAAATCGTTACCTTATGTCCCATCCTTTGCAATTTACCGGAAAGCACAAGAGGTGGTATATCCCCTATTTGCATATCTATGGATGAAGGATCTATACCATATTTTACACTGAAGAATTCATTATTCGCCTTTGCATCTATAAATTTTTTTCTAATCTCCTCCTCAGGATAGAATTCCTTACACGAAAGCTTCAATATTTCTATTTGTTCTTCAGTTTTTAAATAGCTTAAGTCTTTCTTAAAGTCAGTACCTTCCTGTTCCAAATTTTCCATAAAGCTTATTGCATCTATCATTTTCAAACCTCCATTTTAAATGCTTACTTCTTATCGGGAAAATCAGAATAAGACTCGTTCAAATCAATGCTCTCTATTATCTCCATTGCCTCTTTATAATCTTTAGACATTACAAAAATATCAACTCCAAAAACCGTTCCCATAATTATTTTTAAGTATCCTTTATTGCCTTTATATCTTTTTATGACATTAATATTGTATTGTCCTAATAATCCCTCAATAATATCTGCCTCAACTTCATTGTAAGCCTGTAAAAGGAAAACATAATCAGTGTCATTTTTGTTGTTATTCATAAATAACCTCCCATTAGTTTAATAATAGTATTTATCAAACATCAAAACAACTATCACCAATATATTCTCTTAATATAGAATTATTAGGAACGCACTTACAATCAAAAGGAAGTAAATAATTGAAAAATTTTAAAAGCCTCTTCGCTTCAATATATTCTATTACATCTTCATTGATGTTTTTTAACAATGAAACAGCTATAGGTTTTAACACACAAAGCTCATAAGCCAAAGATGAATTAAAAACTATATCCGCTTGTTCCTGAAAAGGATAAATGTATTTATCCTCCCCCCGCCTTACCATATCCCACATTTTAATAGTAGCTAAAGCATCGGCGGATCTAAATTTGTAATCCCTGACTATTCTTCTAATAAGTCTTAAGTCTGAGGTAGGCACTCTATTATGGTTATCTATATTTAAATGAGTAAGAGCAGATACATAAATCTTGTATTTGATTTTAGACTTTATATCCTTTGTAAGCAAATAATTCAAACCATGAATACCTTCAACGATTATAATATGCTCATCAGAAAGTTTTAACCTGTTATCCTTCCATTCTCTTTTTCCTGTATGAAAATTATAACGAGGTATTTCAACTTCTTTGCCATCCAATAACCCGTTTAAGACTTCTCCAAAGGTATCCGTATCAATTGCATCCAGTGTTTCAAAATCATATTCACCTTCGGGAGTCTTAGGTGTATCCTTCCTGTCTTTAAAAAAGTCATCAATAGATATTGCGGCAGTTTTCATGCCATTAACCCTTAGCTGTATAGATAGTCTTTGGGCAAAAGTAGTTTTTCCCGAGGAAGAGGGTCCGGAAATAAGAACAAGTTTTTTTCTATCCTTTGAGTGGCTAATCCTATCGGCTATTTCAGCAATCTTCTTTTCATGGAGGGCTTCCGTAATCCATACCAGCTCTCTGATTTTTCCGTTTGAAATATAATCATTTAAATGCCCGATATTTTCTATCTCCAGTATCTTTCCCCATTCCTCAAATTCCCTAAAAACATTAAAAATCTGTGGCTGTGGTACAAAATTCGGAATGATATCAGGATTTCTTCTTTCGGGAAACCTTAGTATCAAACCGGGAGGATAGCACTTCAGTTCAAACTTTTTCAAATAACCTGTTGAAGGAACCAGATAACCATAAAAATAATCATAATAACCCATACAACTATATATATTTATATAATCCTTTTCTCTGTATTTTAATAATCCGATTTTATCGTATTGGTTTCTTTCTTCAAAAATTTCTGCGGCTTCTTTCCTTGGATATCTCCTTTTTGTAAACGGTATATCCTTTTCCACAATCTCTTTCATTTTATCTTCTATCTCTTGAACAATGTATTCATCTAATGGCTGTTCACTATGAATTTCACAATAAAGCCCTTTGCTCAAAGAATGTTCAATAGTAATCCTAGAGCCTTTCATAACCTCTTTGGCTGCGATAATTAATAAAAAAGCCAGGCTGCGAGAATAAAATCTGTTGCCATATGCAGAAGTAATATCTATAAATTCAAGTTGTGTATCATTTTCTAATGACATATCAAGCTCTTTAAGATCATTATTGATTATGGCACCCAAGATATCATATTTATACGAATTTTGAAAATCCTCAGCAATATCAATCAGTTTTGTACCTCTCTTATATAAAGAAGTATATTTGTTATCAATTTTAACTCCTATCATATCCGACATATTAAAACCCCCAAGTAACTCTTATATATAATATATAACATTTTAGCACATTTTGAAATATAAGTATCGCTAAACCCCTTAAAGATGTAAATTAGTTGTAACAAATGGCCTCAAACCCTGTTATTCTTTAATATTTTCGTATATAATGAAATCACAGAGATTATTGGTGATTTAATGCTAATACTCTTTATTCCTCCCCCTCATTCATAAATTTGCTGCATTTGCTTTTTAGCAAATGCAGCTTTATTTTTTGAAGATTTTTAAATATTTAATGGGCAAACTTTACGTCTGCCCATTAAAACAATCTACCTTATATTATTTTTTGGCTATACTTTCCGCTGTTCCATCTTCTATTTCAATAGGAGGTTTTCCTTCAGCTTTATTAATAGAACCATCTAATCCAAAATCTATACCCCTTATTTCTTTATAATAACGTATAAGAGATAGGGTTAATGCCTTTGCGGCATCCTCCCTATATGAGCTTTTTTTAATATAAGACAATTCTTCTTTATTTGTTATAAAGCCTAACTCCACTAAAATAGCGGGCATATTTGTTTTATTCAATACAAACAAATCCGGTCTTGCGACTACACCCCTTGACGGTCTCTTTAAAGCTTTTATGATTTCTTCCTGAAATATGGATGCTATTTCTTTGTTATTTATACTGTAAGCTTCGCTGGGTGTATTCGGATAGTATAAAGTCTCAATCCCTTGGGTTTTACTCATATATGCATTAAAATGAATGCTGACAAAAAAATCCGCATAATTCCAATTTGCCGCATCCGCCCTTTCCTGAAGTGATGTGTATATATCGTCTTCCCTTGTCATCAGAGTACTAAAGCCCAATTCTTTAAGGTTTTCATCCAGTCTTTTGGCTACATCCAAATTATAAGATTTCTCATAGCTGCCGTCTACCGCTTTTGCACCCGGATCTGTACCTCCATGACCTGCATCAATGATAACTAATACGTCCTCTGGCTTGGTTGGAACATGTGCAAGTTTTAACTCGACCAGTCCGGTATTTTTAGGTTCCAATACTTCGTATTCTACTTTTTCTTTAAGCTTAAACTCAGCTATTGTATTTACCTTTCCTTTTACCTTAACTTTGCTTAATTTTATATATTCCAACAAATTATCGTTAATATCATACAAATCTTTCTCGTATTCTATATCTTTATTAATTGTTAGTTTTAAAACTTTATTCTTTTTATCAAAATCCGTAGTATAATCAGAATTTTCCCCTGAATTTAATGTTATATAAGACGAGTTATAGTATTTATCATAGCCCATAAAAGAAAATGGTATATCGGCTATATAGACTTTTGTTTCATTTCCTTCATATTTAATATCATAGAAAGCAGATTTACCTAAATCAGCAACTATTCTGGCAGTGCCAATATCGAATTGGCCTGTCCTAACGGATTTGATAGTAGTAGAATTATTTAAGGCGATGTTTTGTTGTGAACCTTCAAAAACAGCCTCTTGAATATCTATAACAATTCTATCGGGATTTTCTAAATAAAATAAAGAACTATCTACAGGCTGACTCCCTTTTATTGTTATTACATCGCTATAACCCTCTTTTCCAATAGTTATGGGTTGGATTATGTTGGCATATACCAATGATATGGTTTTCTTATCCTGAGACTGTGTAACCTTGGCTTTTTTGTGGCTTTTCAAATCCACAACAACTCTGGCTACTTTGGGGTTGTTGCTAAATTGACCTATTCTAACCCTTAATATATCTCCTTCATCTATTTCCTTTGCCTCAAAATCAGTATCGGCAACAGCATTCATTATATCAATAACCAACCTGTCAGGGTTGTCCAATGTAAAGGTAGTATATTCAATTGGCTTATCTGCAGAAATATAAAGCTGAGGATAGCCACTTTCCTCGTTATATGAAATATCCTGTACTCTTGATATAGCAATAGGAGCTTCTTTTATTATTAAACAGTTTGCAGCCTTATCATACTGAAAATCATAATCTGTTATTTTTTTTAAAAACTCTAATGATACATAGGCTCTGCCGCTAACCATTTTTACCTTTTCATCCATTTTTACTTTTTGTTTATTGGCTGTGGCTTCATCTTTATTAATGATGAAAACTAAATTGCTTCCTGACTTAGTAAGTGTCATTGTCTGTGTATTAATGTCCCAGATTATGTCGTATCCAAGCCCTTCTCCTATAGGTCTAAGAGGTATCATTACCTTATCATTAATATTCAATGGATAAAACTCGCTATCTACTTTTTTATCAAATATGTATATGCTCTTGCTGCTTTGGGTATCCCCTTTTGTAGCCGGGCTGAGACATCCGATCTTGACGATATTTGAGCCTTTGTCGTAATCTGCAGATACACAAAACCCGGAGTAAATGAAGGATGCAGGCACATAAGCTCTTCCATTGACTAAATAAGGGGCTTTATCAAGTACAACTTTTTTATTGTTAACACTTGCATTCTTATCCCCTATAATAAGCTTAATATAAAAATTATCTTTACTTATATCCAATACCTTTGTTTTCACATTATATTTTACGTCATATCCCAAGGCTTCGCTGACAGCCCTAATCGGTACATAAGCTTTACCGGCCTCGATTATTGGAGCATCTACATTCTCTATTAACTTACCTAATACAATCAAAGAAGGCTTTTTAATAGCTGCGGAACTTGCTGCTTCAAGTGGTTGCGTATAAAAAGCCATAATAAAACATAATATTACTGCAAATATAACTACTTTTTTCATCAAAACTCCTCCTAATATTGCTATTCCAACTATTAATTCGACTTTTAACCTCTATATTCCTCTATTTTTTATATTGCAATTTGTTAACAATTTGATTACAGAGGAAGTTTTAATAAAAAAAAAGAGAACGGACAATCCATTCTCTAGACTACTTTAAATAATTCATCAGCACCGGGGGGATCTAATTTCATTTTTTCCCCGCCTTTACTTATAATAACCCGTTCTTTTTCTACTACTTTACCTATTATAGCAGCTTCTATTCCTTCAGAATTTAACAGCTCTACAAGCTTATCTCCTTCTCTGCATGTCATTAACATAGAACCGCTGGATATAAGCCGATATGGATCTATACTATAATAATCACATATTTTCTTAGTTTCATTTAGAACAGGAATTTTATCAAGATATATCTCAACACCTGTATCTGACCTTTCGGCAATTTCCCATACAGCTCCTAATATGCCTCCTTCAGTCACGTCATGCATGGAGTTAACTCCAAATTTGCCTGCCAAGACCCCTTCCGGCACTACTGATATGTATTTAATAAGGGACTTAGCGGATAATATTTCTTCCTCATTTAGCACGTTGGAAAGCTCATGGGCCAAATCTGATGCGATAATCGAAGTACCCTCCAGTCCTGCCCATTTCGTCATCACCACATCATCACCTACCTGAGCGCCTTTCGTGGTTATCATCCTATCAATATCAACCTTGCCTATGGCAGTAGTAGATATAACCATTTTATTGACAGCGGATGTTATTTCAGTATGTCCTCCCATAATCTCCACATTCAATTCCTCCGCCGCCGCACCTGCTTCCTTCATAACCCTATCTATGTCTTCTTCGTTTCCGTCAACCGGTACTAATAAGGTGAGCAAAACGCCGATAGGCTCCACACCGCAAGAAGCTATATCATTGCATGAAATATGAATTGCCAGAGTACCTGCTCCCGCTTCCGCTCCCGTTATGGGATCCGTAGATAATACGCAAGCATATTCACCAAATCTCACAGCAGCACAGTCTTCCCCGACTTCCGGTCCAACTATTACGTTAGGGTTTTTCCCGGTAATATTATCAAAAACCAACTTTCTAAGCAATTCTGTAGGTAGTTTTCCTTGTTCCATTTTAACGTCCTTTCTATAAATATCTATACAAAAAGATTATAGCACAGTAACAGATCAATCCGCTATAATAATTGAATATATTGCATGTTTTTTACCTCATATTTCATTACATTAGTTTTCAGCTTTTGGAGAAAATTATTAACAGGAGGTGTATCCTGTGATTCTAATTAGTTGTACCGAGAACTGTATACATCAAAAAGACGGAATGTGCTCTCTTGAACAAATCGGAAGAGCATCAAACACCACGACTAAAGGTTGTGAATTCTATGTAGAAAGAAGCAGGAAGCCCTCAAAAAAAAGCGACAGTACATAAACTGTCGCTTTAGTAATCTCCCTATCAATCTTCAAGTTTTTCTAGTAACATGCTGTTTATCATCTTGGGGTTTGCCTTCCCCTTTGATATTTTCATCGCTTGGCCTACCAAATATTTTAGCGCATTGCTTTTACCATTCTTATAAGCCTCTACGGATTCTTGATTATTCGCCAATACCTCATTTACCAATTCTACTATTGCATCTTCATCACTGATTTGTTTTAGCCCCAGTTTATCCAATAATGTTTTTGGCTCCTTGCCGGTATTAAACATTTCCTCAAAAACCAATTTAGCCGCACTGCTGCTTAAAAGGCCTTCATCTATTAAATCTATAAGTTCTCTTAAATATTCCGGAGGAAATTTAATATCTGAAATTTCCTGTTCTCTTTCCTTTAATATCCTTAATACTTCTCCCATAATCCAATTACTTACCGCCTTTGGATTCTTATAATCCTTTGCACATCTTTCAAAAAACACGGATAAATCTTTGGACAAGGTTAGCACAGAAGCATCATATTTAGGTATGCCATATTGATTTACAAATCTATTTCTTTTAAAATCCGGCAATTCCGGCAGATTCGTTTTTATTTCCTTTATCCATTCCGGTTCCAAAACTATGGGAACCAAATCCGCCTCGGGAAAATTTCTATAATCGTAGGTTTTATCCTTTGCCCTCATTGCTATTGTAACAGACTTAGCATCATCCCATCTTCTCGTCTCCGGTGCCACTTCTTCTCCTTGTAACAATAACTCCGTCTGTCTCTTTACTTCAAATTCCAATGCCCTTTCCAAGGATTTCATTGAGTTCATATTCTTTATTTCAGATTTTACGCCGAATTTTTCTTCATCGACAGGCCTTAGCGAAATATTTGCATCACATCTTAAAGAGCCTTCCTGCATTTTACAGTCTGATATCTCAAGATATTCTAAAATACTTTTCAATTTCTCTAAATATAATCTGGCTTCTTCCGGGCTTCTGATATCCGGCTCTGATACTATCTCGATTAACGGAACACCGGCCCTATTAAAATCCACTAAGGAATAATCCTCATCACCGGCTCCATGTAAAAGCTTTCCCGCATCTTCCTCTATATGTATTCGTGTTATACCTATTTTTTTAATTTCTTCCCCTGCCTCAATCTCAATAAAACCATTTTTACAAATTGGCATATCATCTTGCGAAATCTGATAAGCCTTGGGCAAGTCAGGATAAAAATAATTTTTCCTATCAGTCTTGCTATACAAGGAAATATCACAGTTCAAAGCTAAACCTGCCTTGACTGCGTATTCCACCACTTTCTTATTTAAAACCGGCAAAGCCCCCGGATATCCCAAACAAACAGGGCAGCAATTAGTATTTACTTCACTGCCAAACTCATTTTTACAACTGCAAAATGCCTTGCTCTCAGTGCTTAACTCTACATGTACTTCCAAACCGATTACCGTTTCATATCTCATTTGATTCACCTCTCATAACATAGTGAAGTATACTTTTTCCTATAGTTTAGGTTTTAGTCTAGTGAAACCCGCATTATTTTCATAGGCATAGCCTGCTCTCAGTATTGTGGCTTCTCCCATATGTTTTCCGACTAATTGCATCCCTATAGGCAAACCGTTGCTATTATACCCACAGGGCACGGTCATAGCGGGAACCCCTGCTACATTTACAGGTACCGTACATAGGTCACCCATATACATAGCCCCTTCATCCTTTACCTTACCCCCTATTTCAAAAGCTGCTGTAGGATATGCAGGTATAATTAATAAATCATATTTTTGAAAAGTCTTATCAAAGTCTTCTTTTATAAGCCTTCTCACTCTAATTGCTTTATCATAATGAGTCTTATAATTTTTATCTATCAAAGAATGAGTCCCTAATAAAATCCTGTTTTTTACTTCTTCACCAAGGCCTAGACTTCTGCTTTTTATATACATATCATCTAAATCCTTATAGCCATCTGCTTTATAGCCATATCTGACACCATCAAGCCTTGAAAAATTTGAACTTGCCTCTGATAAAGCAATAATATAATATACGGGCAAAGAATATTCAGAGTAAGCTAGACTAGTCTCTTCTATACAAGCTCCCAAACTTTCAAAGGCTTTTAAAGCAGTTTTAATGGAATCCTTCACCTCATCATCTATACCTGTACCATAATATTCCTTTGGTATGCCTATTTTTAAGCCTTTTATATCCTTTTTCAAACCTTCTATAAAATTATCATGGGGAATATTCAGTGATGTTGAATCCTTTGGATCATATCCATATAAATAATTTAATATAATAGCACAATCATAAACATCTTTAGTCAATACACCCACCTGTTCCAAGGAAGAAGCATAAGCCATCGCACCGTAACGAGACACTGCACCATAGGATGGTTTCATACCGACAATACCGCAAAAGGATGCAGGCTGTCTTATGGAACCGCCGGTATCCGTTCCCAATGCATAAAAAGCTTCTCCTGCTGCTACTGCCGCAGCGGAGCCACCGCTAGAACCTCCCGGTACCATATCTAGATTCCATGGATTTTTCGTAATCTTATAATAGGAATTCTCTGTAGAACTTCCCATACCAAGTTCATCCATATTTGTCTTGCCTATCATAATTGCACCCGCATTTTCAAGCCTTTCGCAAGCTTCTGCATTATAAGGAGGAATGAAATTTTCCAACATTTTTGAACCGCATGTAGTTTTAACATCCTTTGTGCATATATTGTCTTTAACAGCCATAGGTATGCCCAGCAAACTTCCGACTATTTCTCCTTGTGCAATCTTCTTATCTATCTCATTTGCTGCTTCATAAGCTTTTTCCTTTGTTATAGTAATAAAGGAATTTACTTTATCCTCAACCTTATCAATCCTATCAAATACACTATCTAATAAATCCTTTGAGCTTATCTCTTTTTCTAAAATTTTTTCATGGGCTTCATGAAGGGTTAAATCATATAAATTCATTAATTCACCTTCTTTCGTTATTCAATTATTTTACTTACTTTTATACAACCGTATAATTTTTCCGGTGCATTTTCCAATATTATATTCCTTTCAAGAGAAGGCATAACCACATCATCTCTCAACACATTGATAGTTTCATTAATATTTACAAGAGGCTTTATATCCTTTGTATCTATATCTGCCAACTTTTCGGCATACTTATCAAAGGCTTTCATTTTCCCTATAATCCTATCCGAGTCTTTCTCATCATATTCAAGTTTCGCCAAGGAACAGATATATTCTATGTAGCCTTTATCCATTTTCTCACCGCCTTTCAATCCAATTCTTGAAAGCTTCTTCATCTATTACTTGTATTCCCAACTCATTAGCTTTTTGCAGCTTGGAACCGGCATCTTCTCCGGCTAAAACATAATCCGTTTTCTTGCTTACACTGCCTGTTACCTTGCCGCCAAAGCCCTCTATAATTTCCTTTGCTTTATCTCTTTTAAAATCCGTTAAAGTCCCGGTAAGTACAAAGGTCTTGCCTAAAAATCTTTCATTGATTTCTATGGCTTTCCTTTCAGATTTCATATTTATACCCAAATTCCTTAATTTTTCAACAAGGGCAGTGTTTCGCTCTTCATTAAAAAAAGTCACGATACTTTCCGCCATCTTTTCTCCTATTTCATTGACGGATATAAGTTCCTCATAGGTGGCACCCATTATTTCATCAATGTTCTCAAAGGCTTCCGATAAAAGCTTTGATGCCCTTTGGCCTATCATTCTTATACCCAATGCAAATATCAATCTATCTAGGGAATTCGTCTTTGAGTTTTCAATAGAATTAAGTAAATTATTAACTGACTTTTCACCCATTCGTTCAATATTCACCAGTTCTTCTTTTCGATCTTTTAATAAATACAAGTCTCCCGCATCACTAATAAAATTATTATCCAAAAGCATGGAAATAATCTGGGGTCCAAGTCCGTCGATATTCATTGCATCTCTTGAAACGAAATGAAAAAGTGCCCTTCTTAATTGAGCGGGACATGAATTATTGGTACATCTGGTTGCGGATTCACCTTCCGGCCTTATGGCATCTGCACCGCAAACAGGACAGTACTTAGGCATTTCAAAAACCTTTTCCGCACCTGTCCTTTCATCCAAGACTACTTCAACAACCTCCGGTATTATATCTCCGGCTTTTTGCAATACAACTCTGTCACCGACTCTTATATCCTTTTCCCTTATATAATCTTCATTATGAAGTGTGGCTCTGCTAACCAGGGAACCGGCTATTCTGACAGGCTCCAATACAGCAGCGGGAGTCAATACTCCTGTCCTTCCCACTTGTACTTCAATATCCAATAGTTTAGTCTTTTTCTTTTCCGGAGGAAATTTATATGCTACAGACCATCTAGGGGCTTTTACTGTGCTCCCAAGAATCTCACGTTGCCGAAAATCATTTACTTTTATCACTAAACCATCTATTTCAAAAGGCAGCTCGCCTCTCTTATCTGCCCATATTTCACATTGCTCCCATACTTTTTTCCAACTTTTGCATAATATTAGATATGGGCTAATTTTTAATCCTATTTCCTTTAAATAATTCATAGCCTCAATATGGGTATGAAACCGGTCATAATCAATGTTTTCCATACTGAATACTATTATATTCAAAGGCCTCTTAGCTGTAATACTTGAATCAAGTTGCCTTAAAGAGCCGGCAGCAGCATTTCTGGGATTTGCAAATACCGCTTCTTCCGTTTCTTCCCTTCGGGCATTAAGTGCAAAGAAATTTTCTTTTGATATGTAAACTTCGCCTCTTACCTCAATATCTGCGGCTTCATTCAATCTCAAAGGAATGGTTCTAACAGTCCTTAAATTCGAAGTAATATCCTCGCCTTTTACTCCGTCTCCTCTGGTAGCTCCTCTTATAAAAGAACCATTTTCATAATTTAATATGACGGTAAGTCCATCAATTTTTAGCTCGACAACGTATTCAACATCCGCAGTACCAAGTAGTCTTTTGATTCTATTATCAAAATTTTTAATATCCCCTTCATCAAATACATTGCCCAGACTTAGTTTGGGAGTACTATGTATTACTTCATTAAAGCCTTCCAGTATTTCGCCGCCTACTTTTTGCGTGGGGGAATCCGGGTATTTATATTGGGGATATTCATCTTCCAGACTTATTAATTCTTTCATTAAAAGGTCATATTCATAATCGCTGATTTTTGGGTCATCCAATACATAGTAGCGATAATTATGAAAATTAATTTGTTCTATTAATTCCTTTATTCTTTCTTCTATTTTTACGTGATCCATAAAGGTACTCCCTTCTATAGTTTTACAGCCTTTTTACTCGCACTGTCACTCTGCCTTTTTCACCCGCACTGTTACTCTGCCTTTTTCACCCGCACTGTTACTCTGCCTTTTTCACCCGCACTGTCACTCTGAGCAAAGCGAAGAGTCTTCTGCTTCGATGGGAAGATTCTTCGTCGCTAGCTCCTCAGAATGACAGAATAGGAGGGACTTCAGAATGACGGTGCCGCTACTTCTGTCACTTTTAAAATAAATCACCTGATAATTTCAATACAAGGTCATCAGGTATCTCTTTTAAGAATCTTGATTCCATAGTATAGGAAGTATTACCGTATAAAGTCCTTTTAAAAGCCGAGGTTAAATAAAGCTCTTGTTTCGCTCTGGTAATACCCACATACATAAGCCTTCTCTCCTCTTCCAAACGATTATCCTCCAATATAGACCTCATGCTTGGGAAAAGCCCTTCTTCCATACCGCTGATAAATACAATAGGAAATTCCA
>Ga0265293_10002092_pt1 | contig 41427 bp, 43 predicted proteins | sample Munlanlewell138R_FD_192505 | JGI IMG/M metagenome (GOLD analysis project Ga0265293, IMG submission 192505) | Leachate microbial communities from a municipal landfill in Southern Ontario, Canada - Leachate well 138R | ecosystem: Engineered > Solid waste > Landfill > Unclassified | place: Canada...
CTACAGGCGGCAGCCAAACCAGAGGGGCCTGCGCCGATGATGAGTACGTCGTACTCCATGTATTCTCTTTCCACAGCTACCTCCAGCTCAAATTTTATGGGGCTCGTTAAGACAGGGCGGAATTTTATACGGATTGCCGTTGTGATTCTACTTGAAGGCAATGCACGGGGTGCGGCGGAACACCTTCAAAACACTTTGCGAGAAGGGGGCGGGGCTGAATCAGCGTGACTTGCGCTCCCGTTTGCCATTGTCGAGCCGGTATTTATCTTTTTCCTGCTCGGGCATTTTCTCCCATTTGCGGCGCAGGTTTTCCTGGCGCTCAGCGGGCAGTCGCTCATATTTCTCCTTGGCTTCGCGGACGCGCTGCTTTTCCCGATCACTGAGGTCTTCCCAGCGCTTGCTCAGCAGATGCGATTCCCGGTCGATGACCGGGAGATGGAAAGGCGATCTGCCGGTGCGCGCAGAGTCAGCCAGGGCCGGGATGGCGATACACAGCGCCAGCAGCGCGGTAGCGATTTGCCTATGCATCATCAACTGTCCAGTCCATTCTGGGTTTCGGCCAGCCAATAATAGAAATCGAGCTCTTTCGCCTGCACGGTTTCAGGGAAAGAGGACGTGCTATGGCTGCCGCCAGGCAGAGGCGAGAGGGGAGAGAACAGCAGGGCGGCGAACACCACCGACGCCAGCGCCACGCCGGAGACCGGCAGCCACAGGCTGGCCAGTTTGCGCGGCACCGGTTGTGCGCAGGCGCGCTCGCGGGCGGCACGCAGGCGGGCCTCGACAGCCGGCCCGAGCTGCCTTTCCGCAGATCTGAGTTCGCCCCGAAGGGCTTTTTCCACGTCATTCATCGCGGTATTCCTTGAGTTGTTCCTGTAGACAATGCAATGCTCTTGAGTAATGTGTTTTCACGCTGCCTTCAGAGCATTTCATTACAGCAGCGGTTTCGGCGGTAGACAGTCCTTCCCAGCAACGCAACATGAATGCTTCGCGCTGCCGTGTGGGAAGATCTGCGACCGCCCGCGACAGGGCTTCCATACTCTGTCTTCTCTCCAGATTGTGTCCCGGATTGTTGCTTTCCACATCCGCCACATGCTGAAAGGGGTCGTCCAGTTCATCATCATCGCCAAGACGCCGGTTCAGCCAGCCGCCAAAGCGATTGCGAACCATGCGGCGGCGAATCATATCGCGGATGCGGTTGTGCAGGATTCTGAAAAACAACAGCCGCCATTCCTCATCGGATTTGTGGCTGTATTTTCTCACCAGCAGCAACATCGCGTCCTGAACGGCATCGAGGGCGTCGTCGTGATTCCCCAGTGCCGTCCTCGCCATGAGATAAGCCCGCCGTTCAACCGTGGAGAGAAACTGGTCCATTGCGGTGTTTTGCGCCAAACTGGTCATTTCTCCATGTCGTAGGCCGGTAGCCGCATCCATCACAGGTGACAGACTGTTCATGATCGGCGACCCGTCGGGCGTGTCATGTCGTGTCAATGGTGATGGTGGTGCAGCAATTCGTCGAGAATATACATGCCACCGATCCACTTGTAACTATCGTCCCTGTAGTAGTGGTTGTGAACGGTGGGGCCGTGCCGATAGTAGTGCGGGCGATGACCGTGCCGGTAACCATCCCGATAGCCCCTGTGGTAGGCGCGGCGATCGTGCTTGTAGTGGCGCGGGTGTGCGTGCTGGTGGATGATCAGGGTGCGGTCATGACCTCGATAATGGTGGTGACCCTTGTGACGATCCGCCGCCGCCGGCAGAGCGATGCTGAACAGAAATACCGCCACGGCAACGGCGAGAGAGATTTTCATGACCATCATCCTTACTTGGGGGTTGCTCTTTCGAATAACGCAACGCCGCCACAAAGGTTGACAGGGCCATGGCCTCAGGGAATCAGCAGGGTCGACCCCAGGGTTGCGCGGCCTTCGAGAGCCCGGTGAGCTGCCGCGGCGTCCGCAAGGGGAAAGCGCTGGCCGATGTAGGGCTTGATGGCGCCCCGCGCGATGGCGTTGAACAGCGCATCCGCCGCCCTCAATGTGGCCTGCCGCGTGGCAAAGTAATGGGCACCCGTGGGGCGTGTGAGGAACAGGGAACCCTTGCGGGCGAGGATGCCCAGATCCGGAACGGCGACCGGCCCGGTGGCGTTGCCATAGCTGACCATCAGGCCGCGCGGGCGCAGGCAGTCCAGCGATTGTTCGAAAATGGCCTGGCCCACGCCATCGTAGACGACGTCGACACCCTCGCCATCGGTCAGCTCCCGCACCCGCGCAACGAAGTCGTCGGCGCGATAATCGATCGCGGCTTCACAACCGTTTTGCAGCGCCAGCGCAACTTTTTCAGGCCCGCCCGCGGTACCGATCACGCGCGCGCCCAGAGACGCTGCCCACTGACAGGCAATCAGGCCCATGCCGCCGGCGGCGGCATGGAACAACAGGGTTTCTCCGGGCCCGACCGGCCAGGTGTCATGCAGCAGATAGTAGGCGGTGAGGCCCTTGAGCATCACCGCGGCCGCCGTGTCATAGTCGATGAAATCGGGCAGCGGCACCAGTTGACTGGCGGGGACGATACGCTGCTCGCTGTAGCCGCCCAGAGCCACGGAATAGGCCACCCGGTCGCCGATCCGTACGTCGCTGACATCGTCACCGATCGCCACGACTTCACCGGCACCCTCGGAGCCGGGAGTCAGGGGCAGGGGATAGGGATAGAGGCCGGTGCGGTGATAGACGTCGATGAAATTGACCCCTATGGCGTGCTGGCGAACGAGAACCTCACCAGCGCCGGGTGCGGCGCAGTCCAGTTCCCGGATGGCCATGACCTCGGGGCCGCCGTATCGATCGATGACAATCGCCTTGCTCATCTGTCAGAAATCTCCTTCTATCCACACGGGGCAGTGGTCGGACGGTTTCTCCATCGCCCGCAATTCATGGTCGATACCCGCCGCGCGCTGACGCTCCAGCACAGGCCTGGATACCAGAATCAGATCGATGCGCAAGCCGCGCTTCGGATTGTCCTCGAAGCCCCGGCTGCGATAGTCGAACCAGGAGTAGCGCTGCTCTCCAGCCTCTGTGTGAAGGTGCTCGTAGCTGTCGTACAAGCCCCAGTTGCACAGGGTGGTGAGCCATTCGCGCTCTTCCGGCAGAAAGCAGCATTTACCCGTACGCAACCAGCGCTTGCGGTTCTGGTCGCCGATGCCGATGTCCTTGTCGAGGGGTGCCACGTTCATGTCGCCCATCACCACAAGCGCATCCCCAGGTTTGTGCGCAACATCGAGATGCTCGCGGAAATTGCGGTAGAACGCTTCCTTTGCAGGAAATTTGACGGGATGGGCGCGGTTCTCGCCCTGGGGGAAGTAACCGTTGTAAATGGTGAGTGGCCCGCTTTTGCCCGGCAATGTCACCGATACCAGGCGGCACTGGGCATCTTCTCCATCGGCAGGGAAGCCCTGCGTACTGGCGAGAAGCTCGCCGCGGTAGAGCAGGGCGACGCCATAATGCCCCCGCTGGCCGTGGAAAACCGCCTCGTAGCCCAGGGCTCTTATTTCCGCGATGGGAAAGAGACTGTTTTCCACCTTGGTTTCCTGCAGCCCGATCACATCCGGGCGATGGTTTTCAATCAGTGCGGCCAGTTGATGCAGGCGCGCGCGAATGCCGTTGACGTTGAACGAAACGATTTTCACTGCTTGTCGTGCTCCACCACTTCATTGGTCGGCGCGCCATTGGGCGACAGCGTAATCTGGTCCACCAGAATGAGGCCTGCCTCCTTCAGCAGTGGGTCGTCCTCCAGAGGGCGGTGTCTGCTGGAAGACTCTTCGGCATCTTCATTCTCGCTGTCCGCTTCTTCCGCGGCGCGCCATGCCTCGATGGATTCATAAGGCGCCTGTGATTTCGCGACACGGCGCGCGTTGTGCAGTTCGAACAGCGCAGTTTCATAGTCTGTCTGTTCCTGACGGCGCTGTTCGAGATTCAGTGACACTTCCTTCTTCTCACGGCGCTGGCGATTGAGCTCGAGTTCCTTGACCAGAAGAATATGGTCAGGATCCGTCGCGGCCCGTGTCTGGTAACGGTTGCGAAGTTCGCCGATCAGGGGCTCGAAATTGCCGTGACGCGGCACCGGCGTTGCGCGCACCTGATCCCAGGGCAGGGCGTATTCCTGGCTGCTTTCACCGATGTCTTCCACATTGTAGATGGAGGGCAGGGTGATATCGGGGAGCACGCCCCGGTGCTGCGTGCTGTCGCCGGAAACGCGGTAAAACTTCGACTCCGTGAGTTTGATCTGGCCTTCGTGCAGCGGCAGCAAGGCCTGTACCGTACCCTTGCCGTAACTTTGCGTTCCAACTACCAAGCCGCGGCCATAATCCTGGATCGCACCGGCGAAAATCTCGGAAGCGGACGCGCTCAACCGATTGATCAGCACCAGCAACGGGCCATCGTAAACAGGCTTGGAACGAGATCTGTAGCCGGGAAAAATCTGGTTGTTCTTGCGGATCTGCACCACCGGGCCGGGATTGATGAACAGATCGGTGGTCTTCACCACTTCCTGCAGTGAGCCACCGCCGTTGTTGCGCAGATCGAGAATGACCCCGTCGACATTCTGCTTCTGCAATTCGTTGAGCAGATTCGCCACGTCGCGCGTGGTGCTTTTGTAGTTGGGATCCTTGCGATTGTAGGCGTCGAAATCGCTGTAGAAAGCGGGCAGGTCGATGACGCCGACCCGCAAGGTGCGGCCGTCCTGCGCGAACTCCAGCACACGGCTTTTCGCGGCCTGTTCCTCGAGTTTCACTTCATCGCGCACGATGGTGATGACGCGATTGGCGCCCGCGCTTTCACCCTTGGCGGGGATGATGTCGAGGCGCACCTCGGATCCCTTGGGACCGCGAATGAGATCGACGATGTCGTCCAGGCGCCAACCCACCACGTCCTGGACTTCCTCGCCATCCTGGCCAACCCCGACGATCTTGTCTTCGGGTGCCAGAATGCCCTGCTTGTCGGCAGGGCCGCCCGGAATGACGCGCACCACAGAGGCCGTTTCATCCGACAATTGCAGCACCGCGCCAATGCCCTCGAGCTTGAGGGACATGTTGATGTTGAAATTTTCCCATTGTCGGGGCGAATAATAGGTAGTGTGCGGATCGTAAAGCGATGTGAACGCATTCATGTAGAGCGTGTGCACATCCTCCGCGTCGGACTGTTCGATGCGTTTCAATGTGGTTTTGAAGCGCTTGATCAACAGCTCGGGGATCTCATCCGTTTCCTTGTCGGCCAGCAGCAGGCGCAGGTAGCTGTCCTTGATGCGCTTGCGCCAGACTTCATCCAGTTCCTCTTCGGTTTCGACCCAGGGGTCGTCTTCATCGTCGCTGTAGACGATCTTCTCGTCCACGGTGAAATCGAACTCGACGCCATTCTCGAGCATGGCGATGTTCTTGCCGAGACGATCGCTGACCCGCTTGGCGTAGACGTTGTAGATCGCAAAACCCTGGCTGAGATCGCCCTGGCGCAGGGCGTCGTCGAGCGTGAACTTCCATTTCTCGAAATTGCGCACATCCTCGGCCCGGAAGTACACGTGGCCCGGATCCAGGCTGTAGAGGTAGTTCTTGAGGAACGCCTTCGACAGCTCGTCATCGAGGGGAACGCTGGCATAGTGCTTGGAGCCCAGCTTTTCCAGCATTTCGAGGGTGGTTTGTACCTGCGACGGAGAAAACGTCAGCGGTTCCACCTTCGCGAAGACGGAACTGCACAGAATCAACAGAACGACAGCGGTACTGCGTATTGAAAACATCAACATATCCTGCCCGAAGGCCACCTTTACTTGTAATTTCTGTGGATGTCTTTGACAGGCGGGGAGCCGGAAAATCCATCCGCATCAAGAATAATGGCCATGCAGAACAATAGCCAGCGCCATTATACAGAGAGGGTACAGGGCTGCGTGAACACGATACCTCACTATGTCTTATATTGTTTAGTATTAGACATAGAGACAAAAGCCGATATACTGCGTCCTGAACACCAAAACCACCAAGAACCACAGTTATGAAGATCCCCGATCCCGTCCCCCTGTACCCAACTTTTGAAGAACTGCAAGGCATGCGTTTGGCGGATTATCCCCAGACACAGGCATTTCTCGAATCCGGGCCCACCTGGCGCCTGCAGCACTGGCAATGGGGTTTGGATTTCCTCAACTACATCGGTCGCAACAAATCCGAGCATACGTTTACGCGTTTTCGCGGCGAAGTCGAAAAATTTCTGCTGTGGCTGTTTCTGTTTCACGACAAGCCCGCGGATGATCTGCGCAAGGCCGACATCCTGGCATTTGCCGATTTTTGCTGGAAACCGCCACTCAGCTGGATCGGCTTGACCTCCGCGGATCGCTTCGTACCGGTATCGGGCGTTTACGAGACGAACCCTGGTTGGCGGCCTTTTCGCATGAAAGCGCCCAAGAAGCAGCAACTCGAAGAAACCGACAAAAAGCGCTACCGGCCCTCGCAACAGACGATACTTGGCCTGTTCACGGCCATCATCGCTTTCTACAAGCATTTGATGAATGAAGAACTGTGTCATGGCAATCCGGCGCAGCTGGCAAAGAGCGACTGTCGGTATCTGATCAAGGATGCCCAGGTCAAGGAAGTTCGCCGCCTTACCGACGAACAATGGCGCTACGTGCTCAAAACGGCCGAAGAAATGGCGGATAACGACCCAGCACACGAACGCACGCTGTTTGTCGTGGCCACCCTGAAGACCTTGTTTCTACGAATTTCAGAGCTTTCCGAGCGCGCCGACTGGTCGCCTGAAATGGGGCATTTCTGGCAGGATTACGACGAAAACTGGTGGCTCAAGGTTTACGGCAAGGGTCGCAAGATCCGCGATGTCAGCGTTCCTACCGAGTATTTCGCCTACCTGGGTCGCTACCGCAGGGCCAGAGGGCTGCCAGCCTACCCTTTCCCGGGCGACAATGCCCCCCTGGTGGAAAAAATCCGTGGCCAGGGCGGCATGACGGCTCGCCAGCTGGCTCGAATTGTTCAGCAAGCCTTTGATTTATCTTATGAAAAAATGAAGAAGCGGAGTGGGGAGGAGCGTGCCAGAAAGCTCCATGAAGCCTCCACGCACTGGCTGCGCCACACCGGTGCAAGCATGGAGGTGCAGCGCGGTCGCGCTCTGAAAGACTTGTCGGAGGACCTGGGGCACGCCAGCATGGCGACCACGGACACCATTTACGTGCAGAGCGAGAACCGCTTTCGGGCGGCCAGCGGCAAGAAGCGCACTGTCGAGTGAGGAGCACCCACGTGTCATCACACCTGATCCGCATTCACTATCGCGACGGAGAAACCAACATCACCTGCACGGCGGAGTCGCGCGTCCTCGATGCCCTCAACCAGTCCGGCCTGGCTGTCAGAAAGCCCTGTCGCAACGGGGTTTGCGGACTGTGCCGCTGCCGCCTCGTGCAGGGCGACATCACGTACCAGTGGCGCGTTCCCCACGGTCTGTGGCAGGAGGATATCGCGGCGGGCTACATCCTGCCCTGCATCGCCTACCCGCTCGGCGATCTGACCCTGGAGGACATACCCCTTGATGCGCAGCGCTGAGCCGTCATTTCCACTATATTGGTGTGAGATCAAGGAAAAGCGCGAAAACAGGCCCGAGAATAGTTTCCTGGCAAGTGTATAATCGTGGCGAACTACCTGAGGTTGCAATGAACGATATGAGAACTCCTTTTGCGATACTTGGCGAGGATGGTGTGCGGGCGCTGGTCGGCGCGTTCTATGACATCATGGATGAAAACCCCGAATTCACCGAGCTTCGTCGCATGCATGCGGCCAATCTCTCGATGGTGAAACAGCGTCTGTCCGAATACCTGATCGGCTGGTTGGGCGGCCCGCCCGTCTATCTGGAGAAATACGGCTCGGTGTGCATGACCGAACCCCATGCGAATTTTGCCATCGGTCCCAGGGAGCGCGATCAGTGGCTGGCCTGCTTCAAACAGGCACTGGCCGCAGTGGACGCCAGCGAGGAACTGCTGGAGATGCTCGACGGCCCCATGTTCCGGCTCGCGAATGCCGTGCGCAATCGCGAAACATCGGAAAGCCCGATAGCGGTTAATCCCGACATCATCGCCACCAGCCACAGATCCCGCGTCAGCCACGGCTGAACCATGAACAGCCAGCCCCACTCTGCGGCCTGCATCGAGATCAGCGCTGTCGGCGGCCCCGATGTGCTGCGTCCCGGCTTCCGCGATCTGCCCGCCCTCGCATCCCGTCAGGTGCTGATTGCCGTGAGTCACGCTGGCGTCAACCGCCCCGACATCTTCCAGCGCGAAGGCAAGTACCCTCCTCCACCCGGAGCTTCCGACATTCCCGGTCTCGAAGTTGCCGGCATCGTCGTCGCCAAAGGCGCGCAAGTAACCCGCTGGCAAGTGGGTGATCGCGTCTGCGCGCTGCTCCCGGGCGGCGGCTATGCGACGCACGCCGTTGCCGAAGAAAGCCTGTGTCTGCCTGTTCCCAAGGGTTTGTCGCTCGCCGAGGCAGCGGGCCTTCCCGAGACCGCCTTTACGGTGTGGCACAACCTGGTGGAGCGCGCAGCTCTGCAGGCGGGTGAGCATGTCTTGATACATGGCGGCAGCAGCGGCATCGGCACGCTTGCCATTCAGATTGCCGCCGCCCTTGGCGCGACGGTCTACACCACCGCGGGCAGTGCCGAGAAGTGTCAGGTTTGCGAGGAATTGGGCGCCACCAAGGCTTTCAACTACCGCAGTGAAGACTTCGCTGCAGTGAAGGAGCTGACCGGAAAGCGCGGCGTCGATATCGTCCTCGACATGGTGGGCGGCGACTACGTTCAGAAAAACATCGCCTGCGCGGCGCCAGGGGGGCGCATTGTCAGCATCGCATTTCTGCAGGGCTCCAGGGTCAACGTCGACCTCATGCCGATGATGCTGAAACAACTGACGCTCACCGGCTCGACCTTGCGCAGTCGAACCGTCGAAAACAAGGCCCACATCGCCGCGCAGGTGGAAACCAATTTGTGGCCACTGATCGATGCAGGTGTGGTGCGCCCGCTCATTCACCGTATTTTTCCATTGCCGGAAGCCGCCGACGCTCACCGCCTGATGGAAAGCAGTCAGCATATCGGCAAGCTGGTGCTGGATTGCACGGCAGTCTGGGAAGCTGTGGGCGATGAAGAGTGAGTTCGAACGGGGCTGGGTTTAGAGCTTATCGCTCGACCGGGGTTCCTGCCCGAAATCCACTGGGTAGAAGATTCTCTCCTCGGCACTGAGCCTGATTTCCTGCCGCACCTGTTTGTGCTCATCGAAGATGGCGATGTATGGCTCGCGAAAGCCCAGGCGGGCCAACTCGGGGGCCTCGATGACATTGAAAAGCTTGCCGAGATTGTCACTGCCACAGACTGCGGAGTCCTGCACCACCAGATAGAGCGTCTCGATGGTATTGCGGAAGATATCGCCAAATGTTTCCACCGCTGCGTCATCGAGATTGCGGGCGCAGGTATCCACGGTAGCAAGGATATCTACCCCGGCATCACCAAAGCGCAGCAGATTGATACCGCGTGCGAACGAGGTGCTCTTGCCCTGCCATAGCGCGCCCGAGAAATGGGCCGTGCCGCCGCTGGATATCAAGTACCCTCGCTGTTCGAGCCGCAGCGGTACGCTTTTCGTACGATCTTCCAGCAGTGCAGTCAGTGTATCGCGCTGAAACACCGTGCTGCTGGCCAACGGGTGTGCGGAAAGCACTCCGGCCTGCGTCCGATAATACAGACAGAAACGCCCCGCTTTCTGATCGTCGAACCAGCCGCAGTCGTTGACCATGATGGACAGGGGCGCGAGGCGCGATATCAAGGGCGCCTCCGGACCGGGCCAGGCCACATCCTCGATGCGATAATCTTCATTGAAGCGAATCATCACGGGCAGCCGCAGACGCTGGCCGCCCACCATGAGAATTTTCTGATCAGGCATCACGACCAATTCGCCACCGAGCACAGGCGGCTGCCATAGCTTCGCCATCAGTTCGGCGGTGTGGCTGTGAAAAAGCGCTCCGGGCGGAGCTGGTGGTACCGCATCGGCCAGCAAGTTGCGACCAAAACCCAGGCCCTCCAACTTTCCCCCCGCCAGCGCAAGGATGGTGGCGGCTACGTCGAAGGTGCTCGCGCCCTCCCGGTGAACGATGGCGCCCTCCTGCTCAGGCGCAAAGACCCAGAATACCAGGTCCCGGCGCTCGGCTTTCTTGAGGATGTCGAAAACAGTGTTCCTGTGTGAAGTATGGTCGGTCAGCACCACCACCAGCGTGTCGTCGCGATGATCCTGTTCTTGCACGAAACGCACGAATTCTGCAGCCAGGTGGTCGGTGCAGCGCACCGCATCCAGCATCGAGTCATCGCCCTGCAGAATGCCCTGTGCTCGACAATACGGCGACGGGAAGCCTTGCGGCGGATGGGTGTCCAGCGTCAAGGCCGTGAGCATGAAGGGTCGGCCGCTGTCATAAAGAGCTTTGAAGCGCTCTTTCGCAAATTTCAAGGTCTGGTAATCGTAATACCCCCAGGCATTGACGGGAACACCGGAGCCAAAGATGTTTTTCAGCTCATCCCGGCCCCACCGTGTTTGATAGCCGTGGCTGCGCAGGTAGTCTGCCTTGCCGGCAAAGCGCAGCGACGCGCCGCCGACGAACTCGGACTGATATCCCTCGGCTTGCAGGATATCGCCGATACAGGTGGCTCCACCCATGAAGTTGCCAAAGCCCAGATGGCCATTGCCATCCGCGGCACCGAAGGGCACGAGCGGGACGCCGCACTGGGAACCGACGATGCCGCCCATCGTCCACCAGGTGTAAGGGCCCATTTCCACGTCGGCAAAGCGGACTGCGTCGTCGGCCAGCGCACTCAGCTCGGGTAATAGCTGACCGAAATGCGTTTCATCGAAATAGGTGGTCTCCAGGCTCTCCAGATACAGAAGCACGATGTTTTTGTCGAGACCACCCAGACCTTCGGCAGGTATTTCCCTGTAGTACTGCGCCAATTCACCCAGGGACGTATCCGCGCCTTCTGCGTGGGGCTGATACAGCAGCACCTTGAGCAGCGGCAACTGATGGGCAACCTGGGGGACGATGGGGTTGGTCGCCAGCGCTCCGACGAGGAAAGCGGACGCCCAATACTGGTGACGACCCTCGCGCGGAATACGAATGAAATAGCGGAAAAGAACAACGAGCAGGCCGGCGCCAACCAGTGCAACCAGAGACCATTTGGCGACATGACGCTCGTATCCGGCGATACCGGCCCCACCCAGGCCCGTGCCGAGGTGGTAGACAACCGTCTCATCAAAACCATTGCCATTGACGCCGGCCAGAGCCGCAAAAACGACCCACAGCAGGCCGAGCACCAGCAGCAGCGTCAGGCACAAGGCGCGCATTTTGGTTGAAGCGCCTCGCCACAGCAGCAACATCAGCGCGGCGAGGGTCAGTGACAGAGAAGAAATACTGCCTGCTGATAGAGGGAACACTGGCACGTAATTTTGTAGGCCCTGAGGCATCCTGCTTCAAGTGTGACGAAGCGTTACATTGTAACGAAAATGACATCTGAGTCCATTGTTCAGGAAATGCGTTGAAAAGAGGCGATCACCGAGGGTGACCGCAACGCCATTACCGCCCCCGCTTCCGCGGAAAATTGCTGGCATAATGTGGCTGCTTCAGCGGCGCTTCAGACACAGTGTCTGCGGCCACAACCCTGCAAATGACGGTAGATGCCATGTCCAAGAACTCCCGCCTCGTGTATTCCACCGAAACGGGCCGAGTCAAGGAAAACCCGGACAAAAAGCCGCCGCCAAAGGGCGACGGTATCGTGCGAATCCGCCGTGAAACGAGTGGACGCAAGGGCAAGGGTGTCACGACCATCAGCGGCGTCGAACTGGACGACAAGGCATTGGCCGTGCTCGCCAAAGAGCTCAAGCAGCAGTGCGGCACGGGCGGCAGTGTCAAGGATGCGGTGATCGAAATTCAGGGCGACCATCGGGAAAAACTGCGCCAGCTGCTGGAGCAGCGCGGTTTCACCGTGAAGTTTGCCGGAGGTTGATCATGAGCAAGCATGCCGCGACAAAAATTCCCGCGCCCTGCGGCAGTTGGGAGTCTCCCATCAGCCCTGCGGCGATCACGGCTGGCAGCATCGGACGCGATCATCCTTGCATGGTCGCAGGCCATCTCTACTGGCAGGAAAGCCGGCCCGAGGAACAGGGGCGCACCACGGTGGTCGTGCGATACCCTGACGGCGCGTGCGCCGATTTACTGGCCGCGCCCTTCAGCGTACAAAGCAAGGTACACGAATATGGTGGCCGCGCCTGGCTGGTGGCCGGTGGCAGTCTGTTTTTTGTCGACAAGGCAGACCAGCGCGTTTACCGCATGCCATTGCCAGATCAAGGCAGTGCGCCATTCTCCGCGGCTGCCTCGCCCTTGACGCCCCCGGATGCCGCCCTGCGTTTTGCCGACTTCTGCTTCGACGGCCATGGCCAGCGCCTGCTCGCCGTGTGCGAAGACCACAGTGCGGAGCACGAGCCGCCGCGCAACTATCTGGTGGTCATACCTCTCGACGGCTCTGGCTGTGCAGACAATCTGGAAATCCTCACCCAGGGCAGTGATTTTTACGCCTATCCGCGCATATCGCCCGATGGCGCGGAATTGTGCTGGATCGCCTGGAATCAACCGCAGATGCCCTGGGATGGCAGCGAGCTTCACTGCGCCCCAAGTGCCAGGCCGCACGCCAGCACCGTCATTGCCGGAGGTGTGAGCGAAGCGATTTTTCAGCCAGAGTGGTCACCTAATGGGATTCTCCATTTTGTCTCCGATCGCACGGGCTGGTGGAACCTGTATCGCTATCACAAGGGCGAGATCCAGCCCTTGCGGGTGATGGAAGCTGAATTTGCAACGCCCCTGTGGGCGCTTGGCATGAGCACCTATGACTTTCTCAGCGAGTCGCGCATCGCCTGCACCTACACCCGACAGGGCCGTTGGCATCTGGGCGTGCTGGATACGGATGCGGGCTCTTTGCATGAAATTCCCAATGACTTCACGCAGATACACGGGCTCAGCTGTGCGCAGCCGCACCATGTCTTTTTCATCGGTGCATCTCCCCTCTGCAGTGGCGATGTGGTGTGCGTCGATACCGCTCGCGAGACGCTGGAAAGCGTCGTTGTATCGCAGGGTGAATTGGCACCTGCGGATATCAGCCAGCCGCAAAACATCACCTTCGATACGACCGATGGCGACATCGCCCACGGTATTTATTATCCGCCGACCAATGCCGCGTACCGCGTTCCCGACACAGAGAAGCCGCCGCTGATCGTGGTTTGCCACGGAGGCCCGACCGGCGCCAATTATCCGGTGCTCAACTACAAGTTACAGTACTGGACGTCGCGGGGATTCGCGGTGCTGGACGTCAACTACCGGGGCAGCACCGGGTACGGCCGTCGCTACCGGGAAAAGCTCAATGGCAACTGGGGTGTGGTGGACGTGGAGGATGCCGCCGCGGGCGCCAGGTATCTGGCGGGCCAGGGGCTCGCCGACGCCGGGCGCACCATCATTCGCGGCAGCAGCGCGGGCGGTTTCACGGTGCTCGCAGCGCTGACCTTCAGCGGCGTATTTCGCGCCGGCGCGAGCCTCTATGGCATCGGCGACCTGGAAGCATTGGCACGCGACACCCACAAGTTCGAGGCCCGGTACCTGGATACGCTGGTGGGTGACTATCCCGCGCAAAAAGCACGCTACCAGGCGCGCTCACCCATTCACTTCCCGGAGCAACTCGATTGCCCGGTCATTTTTTTTCAGGGGCTCGAAGACAAGGTGGTGCCCCCCAGCCAGGCGCAGGCCATGGTGGCGGCACTGCAGAAAAAAGCCATTCCCGTCGCCTATGTGACCTTCGCGGACGAAGGTCACGGCTTCCGAAAAGCCGCCAACATCCGTGTCGCACTGGAGGCGGAGCTGTATTTCTATCGCAGGATATTCTCGATCGAGGATCGGGAACATTTGCCGAAAATTCCCATCGACAACATGCCCTGACGTTCAGGACGTGCTCTTGCGGCGCCTGCCCTGGCCAAACAGCACTTTCCGCGAATCGTCCGTGGTCAGGTTCTCGGTGTCGATTTCCTTGGCTCGGGCGTATGCCTTGATGACGGCCGGGCGCTCCTTGATGGTCTGCTGCCAACGGGCGATATGAGGATATTCACCGATATCGATCCCCTGATTTTCCGGCAATATCCAGGGATAACAGGCCATATCGACAATGCTGTAGTCGCCGGCGATGAAGTCCTGTTCGGCGAGGCGGTCGTCGAGAATACCGTAGAGGCGCTCTGCTTCCTTCTGATAGCGCTCTATGGCGTACGGCAGTTTTTCTTGCGAATAATTCATGAAATGGTGCAGTTGACCAAGCATCGGGCCCAGGTGCGCCACCTGCCAATAGAGCCATTGCAGCGCCTGGTATTTCCGCACCGGGTCGGACGGCAAGAACTGGCCGGTTTTTTCCGCAAGATATTGCAGGATGGCGCCGGATTCGAACAGCGCCACAGGCTCGCCGCCGCCCATGGGCTCGGAATCCACCAACGCGGGAATCTTGTTGTTGGGGGAAATCCGCAAAAAATCCTCGGCAAATTGCGCGCCGGTACCGATATTCACCGGAATGAGGTTGTAGGGCAAACCAGCCTCTTCCAGAAATAGGGTGATCTTGTGGCCGTTCGGCGTCATCCAGTAGTAAAGGTCAAGCATGGTCGTCTCCTCTTTCATAACTGATGCGATTCACTATCCAATAGCCCGTGCCGGCAGGTGTTTCCACTACCACTTCGTCATCCACTTCCTTCTTGAGCAGCGCCCGGGCCATGGGTGAGTCTATGGAAATGTAGTCCTTGCGGTCGAAAATTTCGTCATAGCCAACAATGCGAAAGCGCAATTCCCTGCCCTCTTCATTTTCAACGTCCACCCAGGCGCCAAAAAAAATCTTGCCTTCCTGCTCGGGAGCGTAATCCACGACCTTCAGCTCTTCCAGGCATTTGCGCAGATAGCGCACGCGGCGATCGATGTCGCGGAGCAGCTTTTTGTTGTACTGGTAGTCTGCATTTTCACTGCGATCACCCAGGCTGGCCGCCCATGCCACTTTCCGGGTGACATCGGGTCTTTTTTCACGCCACAGGTGATCGAGTTCGTCCTTCAGTTTTTCATAGCCCTCACGGGTGATCAGTTTTGTTCGCATTTCAACTTCCGCTGGACGACAGTATTACAGATATTCCGCCACTTTACTGGCAAGCATCGGCACGACCTCCCCTTCGAACCAGGCGTTTTTCTGGAGCCAGTAAGTGTTGCGCGGCGACGGGTGGACCAAGGGAAAATACGGTGCCGGCATCTCGGCGGCCCGTTTCACCGTTTCCGTGACAGTGGTGAAATTGTCGCCCAGATAATAGCGCTGAGCGTACTGGCCGATCAGCAGTATCAAACGAATATCGGGTAATTGTGACAGCACTTGCGCGTGCCAGGCGGGTGCGCACTCGGGACGCGGCGGCAAATCCCCTCCCCGGCCGCGACCTGGGTAGCAAAAGCCCATGGGCATGATGGCAATGCGTGAACTGTCGTAAAAGGTATCGCGATCCACGTTCATCCAATCCCTGAGGCGGTCGCCGCTCGGGTCGTTCCAGGGAATGCCGGTGGCGTGGACCCGTGTTCCCGGCGCCTGGCCGATGATGAGGATGCGAGCAGTACTGTCGGCACGCACCACCGGGTTCGGGCCCAAGGGCAGATCCGCGCACAGGGTGCAGGCGCGAATTTCATCGAGCAATACGGCAAGTGGCGAGTCGGAGGCCATGAATCAAACAACGGGTACAAGGCTCCCCATTGTAGGCAGCTGGCCATCCAGCAACAACGTCAACTGACCCGAATGGCACTCACTCAAGCCTGGCAACGCTGTGAGGGCACTGTCTTGGGGAAGGTTTTCCGAGACCGTCAGCGCCAGGGATGGCGCTGTCGAGCCTACAGGGATGGGTTTAGAGCCTGCCCCGCGAGCGTAGCGAGTGCTTTGGGTGCGGCGTGTCTCGGCAAACCTTCCCCAAGGCAGGGACCGGAGCGCCGAACGCCTTTTAACTGGTTCTGGTGATGGATGACAGACCCTGACAGCGATTGCTAAAATGGCCGGTTTCATCGACCACCCCCCGGCTGCACTGCGCGGCCATGCTCAGTACAGGAAGCCGCCATGCCAGCACCCTTGGGAATCCACCAACTTCTGGGTCAGGACGATTTCATCCATCGCCATGTCGGCGCGGATGACGTTCAGATAAAGTCCATGCTGGACGCCCTGGGCCTGCCCTCTCTCGATGCCCTGATGGAGCGCGTGGTTCCCACCGACATCCGCAAACAGGACGGCCTCGCACTGGGTGAGCCCATGGGAGAAGCGGAGGCGCTGGCCGAACTCAAGGCCATCGCCGGGCGCAACACCCTGCACACATCGCTGATCGGTATGGGCTACCACGATACCCGCCTGCCGCACGTTATTCTGCGCAACGTGCTGGAAAACCCCGGCTGGTATACAGCCTATACGCCTTATCAGCCGGAAATTTCGCAAGGGCGCCTTGAAGGCCTTCTCAATTTTCAACAGATGATCTGCGATCTGACCGGCATGGAGATGGCGAACGCCTCCATGCTCGACGAAGGCACTGCCGCTGCCGAAGCCATGGCCATGGCCAAACGCGCCCAGCGCAAGAACAGCTCGAACCTGTTTTTTGTCGACGAAGACTGCCATCCCCAGACGCTGGCCGTGGTGCGCACCCGTGCCCGCTTTTACGGCTTCGAAATCGTCACCGGCAACCCCGCGCGGGATCTGCCGGGGCTCGATGTGTTCGCCGCACTGCTCCAGTATCCGGGAAGTGAAGGCCGGATCGGCGATATCGGCCCGGTCATCGAACTGTTGCACAGCAAGGATGCCCTCGCCGTGGTGGCCGCCGACCTGATGAGCCTGGTGCTGTTGAAATCACCCGGCTCACTCGACGCCGACGTGGTGGTGGGCACCAATCAGCGCTTTGGCGTGCCCATGGGCTTTGGCGGGCCGCACGCGGGTTATTTTGCCTTTCGCGATGCCCACAAGCGCTCCGCGCCGGGGCGCATCATCGGGGTGTCGGTGGACAGCCGCGGCAAGACTGCTCTGCGCATGGCGATGCAAACCCGCGAGCAGCACATTCGCCGCGAGAAGGCCAACTCCAATATCTGCACCGCGCAGGTGCTTCTGGCGCTGATCAGCGCGTTTTATGCCATGTATCACGGTCCCGAAGGCCTGCGGCGCATCGCTCGTCGTATCCATTTCCTGACCAACACCCTGGCGGCTGGCTTGAAAAGTGCTGGCTTCCAGCTGCGCAACGATACCTGGTTCGACACACTGACCATCGAAACCGGGGAGCGAACCGAGGAATTCTACGCACGCGCCCTGGCGGATGAGATCAACCTGCGCAGGCTCGACGGCGCTCTGGGCATCAGCCTCAACGAGGTCAGCACACCTGAGCTTGTCGATCGCCTGCTGGCCCTGTTCGGCGCCGCGCAGGCTGACTTTTCGGCCCCGTCACCCTCCGGCATTCCCCAAGCCCTCGAGAGAGATACGGACTTCCTCACTCACCCGGTGTTCAGCGCCTATCACAGCGAAACCGAGATGATGCGCTATCTCAAGCGTCTCGAAGCCAGGGATATCGCGCTCAACCACAGCATGATCCCCCTCGGCTCCTGCACCATGAAACTCAACGCCGCCGCCGAGATGATTCCCATCACCTGGCCGGAATTCGCCAACCTGCACCCCTTCGTGCCGGAAGATCAGGCTCGCGGCTACCATCAATTGTTCGCCGAGTTGCAGCAGATGCTCGCCGCCTGCACGGGCTACGACGCCATATCACTGCAACCCAACGCGGGTTCGCAGGGGGAATATGCGGGCCTCGTGGCCATCCGCGGCTACCATGAAAGCCGTGGCGAAGGGCATCGCGATATCTGTCTCATCCCCTCCTCTGCCCATGGCACCAACCCGGCGACCGCCCAGATGGTCGGTTTCGACGTGGTTGTCGTGAAGTGCGACAGCGATGGCAATATCGATATTGCCGACCTCAAAAGCAAAGCCGAAAAGTACAGCGAGCGCCTCGCCGCGCTGATGATCACCTACCCCTCCACCCATGGTGTATTCGAGGAAGGCGTCCGCGAAATCTGTGCGCTGATCCATAGCCACGGCGGCCAGGTCTACATGGACGGCGCCAATCTCAACGCGCTGGTGAGTCTCGCCGAACCCGGCAAGTTCGGCAGCGATGTTTCCCACCTCAACCTCCACAAGACCTTCTGCATTCCCCATGGCGGCGGCGGTCCCGGCATGGGGCCCATCGGCGTGAGGTCCCATCTCGCGCCCTTCCTGCCCGGCCATCCGGTGACGCCGGTGCCCGGCACGGATGCCACCCATGGCACCATCTCCGCGGCGGCCTGGGGTTCGGCATCGATTTTGCCGATCTCGTGGATGTACATCAAAATGATGGGCGCCCAGGGGCTGGCGCTGGCGACTCGTCTCGCGATCCTCAATGCCAACTATCTCGCCAGGAAGCTGGACAGCCATTACCCGGTGCTTTACACGGGCCGCAACGGCCTGGTGGCACACGAGTGCATCATCGATCTGCGCGATCTCAAGGAACGTAGCGGCATCAGTGAAGAAGACATCGCGAAGCGCTTGATGGACTTCGGCTTTCACGCCCCCACCATGTCGTTCCCGGTCGCCGGTACCTTGATGATCGAGCCGACAGAAAGCGAATCCCTGGAAGAACTGGAGCGCTTCCTCAGCGCCATGATCATCATCCGCGGCGAGATCCAACAGGTGATCGATGGCGAACTCCCGGCGGACAACAACCCCCTCGTCAACGCGCCCCACACCCAGGACGATGTGCTCACCGACAACTGGGACAGGCCCTACAGCCGCGAGGTGGCGGTGCGCCCGGCACCCTGGCTGCGGCAACACAAGGTGTGGCCAAGCGTCAACCGCGTCGACAACGTGTACGGCGACCGCAATCTGGTGTGCAGCTGTCCCCCCATGGAGGCCTACCAGTAGGCGATCCTGTGAAAGAGCTGCGCGACGCACTCGAAAGCTATCTGCAAAGCCGCATTCCCGGCAGTCGTCTGGAGAGGTCGTGCCCGCCCCTGGCGCCAGAGATCCAGTTGCATCTGATCAACGCGGACTACCCCCGCGACGGACTGGATCCCGACCAGGTGCAGGCGCTGATGGACAACCCGCCCTACTGGGCGTTCTGCTGGGCCAGCGGTCAGGTGCTGGCCCGCCATCTTCTCGACGCCCCGGAAAAAATTGCCGGCAAAACCCTGGTGGACTTCGGTGCCGGTTCGGGTGTGGTGGGTATCGCCGCCAGACTGGCGGGGGCCACACGCGTGATTCTGTGCGATTGCGACCCGGCTGCCCTGGATGCCTGCCGTCTCAACGCGCAACACTGCGGTGTCGATGTGGAGTACGTGTCATCACTCGATGACGCTATTGCGCAGGCGGCGGGCGGCATCGTCACCGTCGCGGATGTGTTCTATGATCGTGACAACCTGCCGCTGCTGGCAGTGCTGCAGGCGCAATTCGAAGAGGTGTTGGTTGCCGACTCACGCCTCAAGGGCCAGCCGCTGCCCGGCATGACGATGGTCGGCACCAGGGCGAGCCATACCGTGCCGGATCTGGACGAATCGGTGGAGTTCAACCGGGTGACGGTGTATGAGAAGTTTACAGTTTACAGTTGACAGTTATCAGGGGTGGGTCACACTGATCCTGTGAACTGTGAACTGTGAACTGTGAACTGTGAACTGTGAACTGTGAACTGTGAACTGTGAACTGTGAACTGTGAACTTCCTACCTCCTCCCCTTTCCCGGTATTTCCGGCTGCGTTTCGTACTCCACACCATGGTCCCGCAGATAATCCCTGATCAGCTGCCGCACCACTTGTGAAGGCGTCAGATCCTGCCGGGCACACAGATTTTCGAATGCCTTTTTTTTGTGCGGATCGATCAACAGGGTCAATCTGGCCGTTTTCCGCTCCATTCTTCCTCCACCAAAATTCATCCAGGGTATTTCTCTTGCATTCTAATAATATGTTAATGTAATTACACTGTTTGTCTGGAATCAGCAGAGAGCAAGAACTCCCGACGACCAGATCAGCGGAGCGCCTCTCACTGCCTGTGGCTCCTTTAGCGAACTCATAGCCTATATTGTGAGTGGGCACCGCATTCTTTTCAGCTTTCCAATCCGAGCACCAAGTCTATGGCCGGCGAGCGACGTTTTTCACCTTTATCCCTGATCGGCACCGGGCTGCGCTCCGCCTGGCGCGACGGTTATGGCCTGCAGGATTTCCGTCACGACATCATGGCGGGGCTCACTATCGGCGCCGTTGCGATTCCGCTGTCCATGGCATTGGCGATCGCCACGGGCGTGGCTCCCCAGCACGGACTCTATACCGCCATCGTGGCAGGCCTGGTAATCGCACTGACCGGCGGTTCCCGCTTCAATGTGTCGGGACCCACCGCGGCGTTTGTCGTCATTCTGTTTCCCATCGTGCAGCAGCACGGCGTTGGTGGCCTGCTGATCGCCACCCTGATGGCCGGGATGATTCTACTCGCCTTTGGGCTCGCGGGCTTCGGCAGACTGATTCAGTTCGTTCCCTACCCCGTGGTGCTCGGCTTCACCGCGGGAATCGCCACGGTGATCGCCGTGCTGCAATTGCCAGACTTCCTGGGTCTCGAAACCGGCGCCCTGAGTGAATTCTTCACCGACAACCTGGCGCGTATCATAGTGTCTCTGCCGGGGCTCGACCCCTGGGAGTTCGCGATCGGAGCGTTCTCACTGGCGATTTTCATCTGGTGGCCCAAGCTGCGCCTGCCTGTGCCGGCACCTCTGGTAGGGCTTGTTGCGGGGGCGCTCGCAGCTTACCTGCTGAATCACTACCTGGCCGATGGCGGCGACCTGGTGGAAACCATCGCCTCGCGTTTCACCTGGCAAATCGGTGACCAGCGCGGCACGGGGATCCCGCCGCTTCCTCCCACGTTCATGCTGCCGTGGCAGTTGCCCGGTGGCAATGGCGAACCCTTGGTGGTGGATTTCGCCCTTTTCCGCACACTGCTGGGGCCAGCTTTCGCGATCGCCATCCTGGGAGCCATCGAGTCACTGCTGTGCGCGGTGGTCGCCGACGGCCTCACCCACACTCGCCACGATCCCAATGGCGAGTTGGTGGCCCAGGGGCTCGGCAATATGCTGGTGCCATTCTTTGGCGGCATCACCGCCACCGCGGCACTCGCCCGCACCGCCACCAATATTCGCAGTGGCGCGCGCTCGCCGATCGCCGCGGCCATTCACGCGCTGGTGGTGCTGGGTGCCGTGGTTGGGCTATCGGGCCTGCTGGGGATGGTGCCGATGGCTGCCCTCGCCGCCCTGCTGCTGGTAACGGCATGGAACATGGGCGAAGTACGCCATGTGCTGGCTACCTTGCGCTCCGCGCCAGCAGGTGACGTGGCGATTCTTGTCACCTGTTTCACCCTCACGGTGGTTTTTGACATGGTACTAGCCGTGGCGGTGGGTATGGGCCTTGCCTCGGCCCTGTTCATCCGCCGCATGGCGGAGTTGTCGGAATCCAATCGCATCGACAATGCGTTGAACCCGCTGCTGCAGGATCTTCCGGCGAGCATCGCGGTGTACGACATCAACGGTCCGATGTTTTTTGGCGCGGCGGAAAAAGCCCTGACATCGCTGCGCGTGGTCGATCCCGGTGTGCGCATACTGGTGCTGGACATGAAGGATGTGCCGACCATGGACGGCACGGCAATCGTCGCCCTGAAAACGGTCATCGATGAAATGGCGAACCACGATATCGCCCTGATTCTCTCGGGCCTGCCCGCCCGCATCGTCGTCAAGCTCCAGCGCGCGGGGATTCGCAACGCCAGAGGCCGGCTTGCCTTTACACGCCATCTGGCGCGCGCCTTGACGCTCGCCTTGCGCTGGCATTCACAAGCGCATGCCAATCAGGGCTGAGGCGGCGTTCGCAGGATATTTTCAGCCTGGCCCCATAAAAACTGGCCAATATCAAGCATCTGGAGGAATAACCAAGGCAAAAATTGTAAATGGCGCACGTGATCAGGCCAGGATTGGTTTCCTTGCGAAACCAAGGTTAAGCGACCGGGAACCAGATAAGAGCTTCGCGACAGGAAGCTCGGCCTTGAGGGGCGTCGTGGCGAAGCACCGCCACCGTGCCTCTGCGCCTACTGGCCTACCGCCAAGCGAACAGGCTTACCAATGCGACTCAACATCTCGACCAGCGCATCAATGGTGAACTTGGTGGTCTTCTTGTTCATCACGTCCGACACGCGCGGGCGGGACACCATCAGAATCTCCGCAGCTTCAGCCTGCTTCAAGTGGTGCTGCTCAATCCACGCCGCCAGTTCGGCCATGAGCTGCTCCTTGAGCTGTTTGGTGTCATTGATCTGCCGTTGCGACGCCTGGTGCAGCCGTTTGGCTTCCTCCAATGGGAATCCCAGCTCCAGGAACAGGTTCGCCCCCGGTTTGGTCACATGGCGAATTTCAGTATCGATCTTCATGGCTTGTCTTTCCTCGCGTTGACGATGGCTCGATAGCGCGCCTCGGCGATGCGCTTGTCCTGCTGACTGGTTGCCTGCGTCTTCTTCTGGAAGCAGTGCAGGACATACAAGGCTTCCTCGAACCTGGCGACGTACATCACCCGGAACGCGCCACCGGCTTCCCGGATGCGGATTTCACGGGTGCCGGCCCCACCTCATCAAAAGGCTTCCAGTCCCCCGGCTCCAGACCCGCCTGAACCTTGCTCAACTGGAACCCCGCCCGCCGGCGGGCTTCGACGGGAAAGGCCAAAAGGTCGTCGTAGGCCGACCCGACCCAGCGAATCTCTTTCTCCATTACGCACCGTTCGTATAAAATTTTATACCGGAATAACTGCCGATGCCACCCTCTTCATGCAGCCCAAAATCGGGACGGTGGTACGGTCTCTGTTGTCTTGGCGGCCTTTCTGCGTGCCGGATCTGTTACGGTGTTTGGAGTACGCCTCCATGAACTTCGCGCACAGCTCCTTGACCGTCGGTACTGAGCTGTGGCGTAGTCCAGTGAAATTCGGTGCTGGAATCATGGTGAAATAAAAAAGCCCCTCGAAAGGGGCTTTTTCAATCGCCGATTGTCTTCCTTGGCGCTGCCTTCCTGGCGGGCTCATCCATGACTGTATCCATACTGCCGACGATGGGGAGAGTATGGCTCAGGGCCCTCGCAAGCAAAATAAGGAAAAAACGGAACTCCTTGTAGGACATATCCTACGCAGATTCCGGCCACGAGCTATCCCATGGGGTAGAGGAACTGCTTGCTGACCTGGTTGATGCGGGCGAGTGTCTCGGCACTGAGCACTACCTCTGCGGCGGCCAGAATCGGCTGCAACTGATCGACATGTGTCGCGCCCACGATGGTGGACGCCACGAAGTCGTGCTGTTTGCTCCAGGCCGTGGCCAACGTCACCACGTCCATGCCGAGGTCCGCCGCGATCTCCATGAAAGCCGCTGTGGATGCCAGGGATTTTTCATTGACGAAGCGCCTTCCCATGGCTTGTTGGCGGCTGCCTTCCTCCAGATATTTGGTGAAGCGCGCGCCCGCGGGAAAACCCTTGTTGTACTTGCCACTCAATACGCCACCAGCCAGCGGCGAATAAGGAATGAGGCTGACCTGTTCCTGGCGGCACACCTGCGCGAGTTCATCCTCGAAACGGCGGTTGTTGAGGCTGAAATTGTTCTGGATGGTTTCGTAACGCGGCAAACCATGCACATCCGCCTGCCACAGGCTTTTGCTCAGCCCCCAGGCCGTTTCATTACTGCAGCCGATGATGCGCACCTTGCCGGCGGCAACCAGTTCATCCAGCGCGCGCAGGGTTTCCTCGTAGGGCATGCCGTGGTCCGGCCAGTGTGTTTGGTAAAGATCGATGTAGTCCGTTTGCAGGCGTTTCAGGCTGCCCTCGACGGCCTTCATGATGTGATGGCGGTCGAGCCCCGTCTTGCCATTGCGTATCGGCGGCGCAAACCAGCCATGTGCCGGGCCCGCCACCTTGGTGGCGATGATCAGGGCATCCCTGTTCCTGGTTTTGAGCCAGCGGCCCACGATTTCCTCCGTGCGACCGACCCATTCCGGCTGCGGTGGCACGGGATAAAGTTCGGCAGTATCGTAGAAGTCGATACCGGCATCGTAGGCCTTGTCGAGAATGGCGAATGCCATGCTTTCATCGCATTGGCTGCCAAAGGTCATGGTGCCCATGCAGATATCGGAGACGACGATCCCGCTCTTGCCGAGGCGTTTCTTGTTCATTGCAGATTTCCTTGTACTTTCTTGTGTTTGCTCCCCGGCCGGCATTTACGCTGCCCGGTGATGCGGGTTTGTATGCCTCATCAGTCCCATGCCGCTGACGTCTTCGCTGAAGCCGAAGCGGCGATAGTAATCCCGCAACTCGGGGAGGCAATAGAGCTCGAAATGCTGTACTCCGCGGATATCCGGGTGCGTCTTGACCGTTTCGATCAGGCGCTCGCCCCAGCCCGTGCCGCGACAAGCCGGCGATACGATGACATCAAAAATGAAGGCTTTGAACACGTAATCCGTTACCACCCGGCAGAACGCCTGCAACTGATCGCCATCATCGGCAAAGCCAAAACAAAGCTGGGAGCCCTGGATACAGCGCAGGGTTTCGTCGAGCGTGCGTTCTCTGGACCACCATTCGTTGCGGTACAGATCGTGCAATTGCCCGACCCGCGCCGGCGTCCAATCCTGGATCATCTTCATCGTCAATGGCATGTTTCCGCTATGTTGTTCACTCGCCCTGGTAATCGGGCTTGCGCTTCTCCGCAAAGGCCGCCATCCCCTCCACAATATCTTTGGAGGTAAACACGGGCTTGATGATTTCCGCTTCCAGCTTTTGCGCCTCTTCGAGGCCGAGCGCCGCGGTGCGGCGCGTGACCTGGAGAATCGCGGCCAGTGCCAGGGGGCCATTTTCCGCTACCCGCGCGGCCAGTGCCAGCGCCTCTTCCAGTACGCGTTCCGCCGGCACCACGCGGTTGATGAGCCCCATGGCTTGCGCGGTTTCGACGGCAATGGGGTCGGCCGTCAGGAGCAGTTCCATGGCCTGGGCAAAGGGAATCTGGCGCGGCAGTCGCATCATTCCACCACCGGCCGGGACGGTGCTCCAGCGCGCTTCGGGAAGTCCGATGCGGCTTCCGGCAGCGGCCACCCTGAGGTGTGTGGCGAGCATCAGTTCGGCGCCTCCGCCCAGCGCATCGCCATTGAGTGCGGCGATTACCGGTTTATCCATCTCGACACCGTAGAGCACGGCCTTGTAAATCATGCGCGGGTCGGCCAGCACCCGTTCGTCCCAGGTGTCCTGTGGCGGCTTGTGGCCGCTGACCAGAGGTTCGAGTGACTTCAGATCGGCGCCCGCACAGAACTGCTGGGAGCCGGCGCCGGTCAGAACGGCCACCCGGGCAGCGCGGGATTCGCGAAATTCCTGCCAGGCATCCGCCAGGCGCACGATCATTTCCGGATTCAGGGCATTGCGCTTTTCCGGGCGATTGATGGTGATCACCATCACGCCGTTTTCCAGCCGCGTCTCGATGAGGGTCGATGTCGTCATTGTGTTTTCCTGTGTGATTTTATGGTGATTTGCATAAGTTGCCGGGCTGTATTGTGCGGGATATGGGCGGCAATTTCAGCCGAGTCCGCCGAGCAGGACGCCGGCACCATAGGCGAGAACCGCCGCAGCCCCGCCAATGCCGAGGGTTTCCACACCCGACCTCAACCAGAAACGGTCCACGAAACGCGCCTTGAGGGCGCCGACCACAAAGAAGGCGAGCCCTGTCGCGATGCTGCTGACGAGAAAGGGCGCGGCAATGGTGCCGTTGGTTACCCAGTTGATCAGGTACGGCATCAGCGGAATCAGCCCTATCAGACAGAACGACGTGAAAGTCGCCAAGCCGCCCTTGACGGGCTCGTGATCCTCGAGGCTCATGCCGTGCTCTTCCTGCAGCATGGTGTCCACCCAGCGCTCCCTGTCCGAGATGATCACTGCCACGACGTCATCCAGCAGTGTTCCCTCGAAGCCCTTGCGAGCGAATATCTGGCGAATTTCTTCCTCTTCACCCTGGGGATAGGCATGGATTTCCTCCAGTTCCTGGCGACGCATTTTTGCCCGGTACTGGTTTTCCGCACGGGTACCCAGGTAATTGCTCACGCCCATGCTGAAACCATCGGCCAGCAGATTGGCAAAACCGAGGATGATGACGATGGCCGGGGACAGGCCAGCGCCGGCCACGCCAGCCACCACGGCAAACGTCGTCACACCGCCATCGATGGCACCGTACACGAAATCCTTGAGATAGGACGGCGTCGGGCCGCGCGCCAGGCGGGCGGCGATCTTCTTTGGTGTATGACTTGCACGATAACGCTCGCGCCAGCCGTAGCTGTCTTTCATGGCCCGCTTTCCTTTCCCGACCTGTGCCATGGATAATACCGCCCTTGTCATCGCCGTGCAGGGCAATCCCGCTTTCTGTTTTCCCGGAATGGCGTCCCTTGCGGCACAGTGATTCTCAACAGGCGCCATGCAGATGCTTCATATCGTTCTCTATGAGCCGGAAATTCCGCCCAATACCGGCAATATCATTCGCCTGTGCGCCAACACCGGTTTCTTTCTGCACCTGGTGCGCCCGCTGGGCTTCGAGATGGATGACAAGCGCCTGCGCCGCGCGGGGCTCGATTACCGCGAGTGGCAGGATGTCCGCATCCACGACGACTGGCCGTCGTTCCTCGCCGCTGTACGGCCTGCACGGGTCTACGCGCTCAGCACCAAAGGGCAAAGATTTTATACGGATGCGCTATTCTCGCCGGGGGACGCGCTGGTATTCGGCCCGGAAACGCGAGGCCTTTCCGGAGAATTTCGTGAGGCCCTGGACACCGACAGTCTTCTGCGCATTCCCATGTTGGCGCAAAGCCGCAGCATGAACCTGTCCAATGCCGTGGCGGTGATCGCCTACGAAGCCTGGCGCCAGAATGGCTTCGACGGCAGTATCTGACGAAAACAGCGAGTGATCGGATCGACCATGACGGAAAAAATTGGCCTTTTTTATGGGTCTTCCACCTGTTACACGGAAATCGCCGCGGAAAAAATTCGCGATTACCTCGGCGCACAGCGTGTCGATATTTACGATATCGCCGACAGCGGCGTCGCCGCCATGGCGGATTACCGCCTGCTGATTCTCGGCATTCCCACCTGGGATTACGGCGAGCTGCAGGAAGACTGGGAAAGCCTCTGGGATGATATCGACGCGCTGGATTTTCACGGCAAGACCGTGGCTCTTTACGGCCTCGGTGACCAGATCGGTTATCCCGAGTGGTTTCAGGATGCGCTCGGTTACCTGTGGGCCAAGGTCGCGGGGCTCGGCGCCAGCTGTGTCGGTCGCTGGCCTGTGACGGGTTACAGCTTCGAGCAATCCAGGGCCGTCACAGCCGACGGCGCATGGTTCGTGGGCCTGGCTCTGGACGACGAGAACGACTTCGAACAGACCGACACGCGCATCGCCCTGTGGTGTCAACAGATTTTGCGCGAATTCGGACTCGCGCCGTGACAGAGGAAAAAGCATCCAGGGCGTTGCAAAGCCCGTGCGTCCAATGGTCGGCGGGTCAGCCCCTGAGCGCGCGTTTCGACGACGTCTATTACTCTCGCGAAGACGGTCTGCAAGAAGCGCAGCACGTATTCATCGCCGGCAACGACCTGCCCGAACGCTGGCGCACCCTGGCGCCGGGGCAGCGCTTCACCATCTGCGAAACCGGCTTCGGCACGGGACTCAACTTTCTCTGTGCCGCCGCATTGTGGCTCGAATGCGCGCCGCCCGGCGCGGTGCTGCACTTTGTTTCGGCTGAAAAATATCCACTCGGCAAGGACGAGATCGCCACAGCGCTCAGCGCCTGGCCCCGCTTGAATGCCATGCGGGAAGACTATCTGGCCGCCTATCCACCGCGCACCCGCGGTGTTCATCGCCGCTGGCTGTGGGGTAACCGGGTGTGCCTCACCCTGGTGTTCGATGACGCCATCGATGGATTCGAAAGTCTGCTGGCTTCGGCCCATCCCCGCTTCCTGGAGCTGGCCAATCCCGCAGCGGATGCCTGGTTTCTGGATGGTTTCGCGCCCGCCAAAAATCCTGATCTATGGAGTGAAAATCTTTTCACCCTGATAGCCAGATTCAGCACCGAAAAAACCACGCTGGCGACTTTCACCGTGGCGCGTCAGGTGCGGGACGGCCTTGCAGGCGTCGGCTTCCGCCTCGCAAAACGCCCCGGCTTTGGCCGCAAGCGGGATATGCTGAGCGGCACATTCGAGCGGCTTGCCACCACATCGGCATTCAGCGAAGACTGGGTCGCGCCTGTCGTGTTGCGCAACAGCCGCAATGAGCCCAGCTGGCATCTCAATCTCGGCAAGTTCGCAACGCGGCGCGAAGCCGTGGTGATCGGCGCGGGTATCGCCGGGTGCAGCGCGGCGGCGGCTCTCAGGAAACGCGGCTGGACTATCACACTCATCGACCGGCACGGCGAGCCAGGCCAGGAGGCGTCGGGCAATCCCCAGGGTATTCTCTACCCCAAGCTCTCCAGCGAAGACTCTCCGCTTGCCGCATTCGGACTGCACGCACTGAGTCATGCCATGGCAAGCTATGGTCCCTACTGGCGGCAAACCGGTACAGGACAGCGCAGCGGCGTACTGGTTTTGCCGGAAACCGAGACGGACATTTCCCGTTTCGCGCGGCTCGGCAATTATTTCGGCGGCGCGCCGGAACTCGTCACGGCAGTGGACAACGCAGCACTCCGTGAGTTGGCCGGCGTCCCGCTTGCTGCGAAACAGGCACTTTTTTTCCCGGCACTGGGCTGGATCGATCCCGCCGCCGTGTGCCGCTGGTTGGGTGCAGGCATCGAATGCATCGCAGGAAACGCCGCGCAACTGGCACGCGACGAAAAAACAGGTCTCTGGTCTGTGCTCGACGACGCCGGCAGCTTATTGGCGGAGACTCCCCTGATCATCCTGGCGGCGGGCTTTGCCAGCGCCACCTTTGAACAATGTGCGCACCTGCCATTGCGCGCCATTCGCGGTCAGATCAGCACCCTGCCCGCCAATGCCATGTCGCAGCACTTGCGCACCGTCATCTGCGGCAGCGGCTATATGGCGCCGCCCCGGAACGGCGTTCACACGCTGGGTGCAACCTACGACATTGATGATCAGGATCTCACGCTGCGCGCCGATGACCACCGCCGCAATGTCGCTGCGCTGTTGCGCACGGACCCCCTGCTTGAAGCCCTGCTGCCCGGGAATATGTCTTCGCAACTCGGCGGCCGTGCGGCGATTCGCTGCGCCACGCCGGATTACCTGCCGCTGGTGGGCCCGGCGCCCGACGAAAGTGCTTTCAAGCAGCGCTTTGCCGCCTATCGACGCAACGCGCGGGCCGACGTACCCTTGCCGGGAGCATGGCACCGGGGTTTGTGGGTGAGTTGCGGCTATGGCTCGCGCGGTTTCACCTATGCGCCCCTCGCGGCGGAACTGCTGGCGGCGCAAATCTGCGGCGAGATGACTCCCCTGCCCCGCGACCTGGCGATGGCGCTCAATCCCGCGCGCTTCATCATTCGTACTCTAAAAAGGAACGGCGACTCACAAACATGAAGAGGCTGGTGGTTTGCAGTGACGGACTGTGGAATCGCACAGAGACTTCCGCCAACAGTAACATCGCATTGCTGGCGAACGCCATCAGCCCCGACGCTGCGGGCGGCGTAGTACAAGTTACCTTGGCGGACATGCTTTATGGGCGTGACGAGAGTGTTTGTGCCCTCTACCAGGCACTCGCTGCAAACTACGCACCTGGCGACCAGATCTGGCTGTTCGGCTTCAGCCGCGGCGCCTACGTGGTGCGGAGTCTCGCAGGCATGATCCGCAATGTCGGCCTGCTCGGAAAACACTGTTCCGGCAAACTCGCCGAAGCCTGGCATATCTACCGCACCCGCTGGGGCGCCGATGCGCACAATGCCGTGAAATTCCGCGATGGGTATTGTCATCAGCCCACCATAAAATTTCTCGGCGCCTGGGAAACGGTGGGCGACAACGGCATACCAGGCGCCGCCGATGGCTTTCATGACCGGCGGTTGAGCAATTGCGTGGAAAATGCCTATCACGCGCTCGCCATCGACGAAGCATCGCAAGGTCTCGCCCCCTGCCTATGGCGCACGGGCGCGGAGCGCTCGCGCACCGAACAGTGCTGGTTTTCCGGCACTCACCGGGACATGGGGGGCATGGGCCAGAACATGGCTTTCGCCAATGCCAGCCTGGCGTGGATGGCGGAGCGCGCCACATCCCTGGGATTGGAGCTGGATCGCGGGTTTCTTTCCGCGGCGATGGCCGCCCGCACGGGCAACGGGATTCACGACAACGAATACAGAAACGGCAGGGCGCGGCGCAATGCCGGCAGGCGGACAATTGGCGTCACCAATCAGGACGAAACCGTACACCCTTCTGCGGAACAGTTGTACCTGCGCAATCCGGGTTACCGACCGGCCAATCTCAAACACTATCTTGGCCGCGATGAGCAGATTCAACTGCCCCTTTAGGACGAGAGCCTGTGGCAGGCGGGTTCATCGCAAGCCACAGGCATCGATCATGCGTCCGGAGTTGACCCCGGAGCGGAAATTCAAGCCATCGACTGCTGGTAGTTCTGAATGCCGATCTTGTCGATCAACACGAACTGGGTTTCCAGCCAGTCCACATGATCTTCCTCGCTGGCAAGAATGTCCTTGAGCAAATCGCGGGTCACGTAGTCGGAAACGCTTTCACAATGGGCAATTGCCTCCCGCAACAGGGGAATCGCCTCCAATTCCAGCTTGAGATCGCATTCCAGCATTTCCATCGTGTCTTCACCGATAAAGAGCTTGCCCAGATCCTGCAGATTGGGGAGGCCATCGAGAAACAGAATGCGCTCGATGAGAGCATCGGCATGTTTCATCTCATCGATGGATTCCTCGTACTCCTTCTCGGCCAATTTGTTGAGCCCCCAGTTCTTGCACATACGAGAATGCAGGAAGTACTGGTTGATCGCGGTGAGTTCGTTCTTCAGCGCTTCATTGAGGTAGTCGATTACTTGTTTGTCACCTTTCACGGCAGTCTCCCTGTTGAGTCCCAACGTACTTCCCGATTGTAGTCAAAGCCGTGTCGATTTGAAACTAGTTGCTTAAAAAACAGCGGGTTATGAAAATAGAGTTGACAATGGTTATCATTTGCATAATAGTCTCAATCGCAGCCCCGAAACGCCCGGTGCAAACCAGAGGACGGCGACAGTCATTAACAGGATATTCGCGGGTTGCGAGAGATGTTTCCAGGAGTCCCGATGTACGTTTGCATTTGTAAGGCCGTAACCGAAAAGCAGATCCGCCAGGAGATACTCAAAGGCGCCTGTGATTATGGCGAACTGCAACTCCAGCTCGATGTTGGCACCTGCTGTGGCCAGTGCCGCGATCTGACGCTCGAAATCCTCGACGAAACCATGACCGGCCACCATGAGGAAAACGTCGTCACCATGTGGCAGCCCGTCAAGAAGCCCAAGGCGAGGCCCGCCCTGCAAGTCTGCGGCTGAAGGCCTCTGCTCCAGCCCGTCCTTGGCGGCAAGCCCGTAAAGCTTGCCGCTGCCTTGCCCCCTCCCCTACAGATTTTCCACCAGCTCCCGCACGAGCCCCGGACCGCGATAGATGAAGCCGGTGTACAACTGTACCAGCGAGGCGCCAGCCGCCAGCTTCTCCTGCGCGGCCTCGACACTGTCGATACCACCGACGCCAATGATCGGCAAGCGCTCTTCCAGGGCATCAGCCAGCACGCGCAGCACCTGGGTGGATTTCTCTCTCACCGGCCTGCCACTCAAGCCACCGGCTTCTTCGCCGTGCGTCAAATGCTCGACGCCCGCTCTCGCCAGGGTCGTATTGGTGGCGATCACGCCGTCGATACCCGCCGCCAGCAATGAACTGGCGGTTTCCCGCACCTCGTCGTCGCTCATGTCGGGCGCGATCTTGACGACCAATGGCACGTAGCGGCCCGACGCCTCGGCCAGATCGCGTTGCCGCGCCTTTACCGGATCGAGAAGCTTGCGCAGGCTCTCTCCGAACTGGAGCGTGCGCAAGCCAGGCGTGTTGGGCGAGGAAATATTGATGGTGATGTAATCCGCAAAGGGATAGGCCATTTCCAGACACAACAGGTAATCGTCCGCGGCATTCTCCACCGGGGTTGCCGCATTCTTGCCGATATTGATGCCAAGTATGCCGTCGTAACGGCGCCGGCGCACATTGGCCAGCAAGTGATCGATGCCGAGGTTGTTGAAGCCCATGCGATTGATGATCGCCTCGGCACCTTCGATGCGGAACATGCGCGGCTTGGCATTGCCCGGCTGTGGCCGGGGCGTCACCGTGCCCACTTCGACAAAACCAAAACCCAGGGCGCCGAGAGCGTTGAAGCAATCCGCATTCTTGTCCAGGCCCGCGGCCAGGCCGACGGGGTTTGGAAACGGCAATCCCATCACCATCCGCGGACGCCCCTGCGCCCTGGCAACAAACGGCGAAAGCAGCTTCATGCGCTCCGCCGCCCCCAGCAGGTCGAGGGTGATTTCATGAGCGGTTTCAGGCGGGAATGCGAACAACAGTTTGCGCATGGTTGGGTACATGGGGCGAGTATCCGTTAGAATTCGTCGCCAAGGATACTGAAAGGCTTCCTGTCAGTCACGGTCGGAGCCATCATCGGCGCCATCCGGCAAGGCGCCCCGATTGGCTACCTGAGCCGCAAGAAGCTGGTCTTCGAAAAAGGGGCTCGCTTGCGAGAGATACCATGCCGACTTGAAGCTTGTGGCCGATGACCTCATTCACAGAGACTGCGACACTCGTTACTGGGTTATCGGCACCTGACAAGCGAGCGCAACCCACGCAACGATCCTGGGAGTATTTCCGGTATGCAACAACAGGCTTTCATCGAGTTACACCGCTATCTGGACAGCCACATCATCGGCCAGAGCCACCTCACCCAGCGCCTTCTCGTGGCACTCGTGGTCGGTGGCCACCTGCTGGTGGAGGGCGCGCCGGGGCTCGCCAAGACCAAGGCCATCAAAACCCTGGCCTCCGCCATCGAAGGCGATTTTCACCGCATCCAGTTCACGCCCGACCTGTTGCCCGCCGACATCACCGGCAGTGATATCTACCGCCCCCAGGACGCCTCCTTCGTGTTCCAGAAAGGGCCAATCTTCCACAACCTGGTGCTGGCGGACGAGATCAACCGGGCGCCGGCCAAGGTGCAATCGGCGCTGCTCGAGGCCATGGCGGAAAAGCAGGTGAGCGTGGGCGCCTCGTCCTATCCACTGCCCGACCTGTTCATGGTGATGGCGACCCAGAACCCCATCGAACAGGAAGGCACCTATCCCCTGCCGGAAGCGCAACTCGATCGTTTCCTGATGCATGTTCTGGTGCGCTACCCAGGCGCGGAGAACGAAAGACAGATTCTGCAACTGTCGCGCGAAGAGCACTTCGACGCGCCCGCTCCGCCGCCGCTGAGGCTGTCCCAGGCCGACGTGTTCGGGGCGCGCGCGGAGTTGCGCAACCTGCACATGAGCGACGCGGTGGAGGAATACCTGGTGCAACTGGTGCTCGCCACCCGCGAGCCCCGGCATTACGGCAAGAATCTCCCCCAGTGGCTGGAATACGGCGCAAGCCCGCGGGCCACACTCGCCCTCGACCGCTGCAGCCGCGCCAGCGCCTGGCTCGACGGCAGGGATTTCGTCACCCCCGACGACGTGCGCCAGGTAGCCCACGATGTCCTGCGCCATCGCATCATTCTCAGCTACGAAGCCGAGGCCGGCGGCATCACGCCCGACGCTGTCATCGACACCCTGCTGGCCAGCGTGCCGTCTGCCTGAGAGAAGAACGAGCCGATGGTCGTAGAGTCAGAGGGCATTGCGGTTCCACGCATGAGCGATCTGGTGGCCCTGCGCCACGCGGCGCGCCACCTGAGCCTGTTTCCCAGGCAACAGGCGCTGGCCGCGGGTTCGGGGAACTACCGCTCCGCCTTCAGAGGGCGCGGCATGGATTTCGACGAGGTGCGTCCCTACCAGCCCGGCGACGATATCCGCACCATCGATTGGCGTGTGACGGCGCGCACCACACGGCCGCACACCAAGGTATTTCGCGAGGAACGGGAGCGCCCGGTGCTGATTGCCGTTGACCTGCGCGGGCCGATGTTCTTCGGCAGTTGGCGCCTCAAGTCGATGGTGGCGGCGGAAATCGCGGCGACGCTGGCGTGGGCTGGCCTCAACGCCAATGACCGCGTCGGCGGCATGATTTTCAGCCCGCACAAACAGTGCGATTTGCGCAGCCGGCGCAGTCATCACAATGTGCTGCGCTTTCTGCAGGGCCTGGGCGAGGCATGCGCCGACCTGCTCGACGCCCCGCAAGACGGCCCCGGCATGGCGGAAATTTTCGAAAGCGTGCGCCGCGCGGCGTCTCCCGGCAGCTCCGTGGTCATCGTCAGCGATTTTCACGACCTCTCCCACGAGGCCGAAAAACAGCTGTTCCCGGTGGCACGCCACTGCGACCTCAATTTTGCCTGGGTGCGCGATCCGCTCGAAATCGAGCTGCCGCCGCCGGGCGTCTACGCGGTCAGCGACGGGCAGACCACGCAGCGCCTCGATACCCGCGACACGCGCTTGCGCGAAGTGTTCCAGCAGCAGCAGCGCCGCCAGCAGCAGCATCTGGAAGCCGTGGCCAGCCGTCTCGGCGCGGGCTTGATGCGCTTCTCCACCCGCGACGCCGTGCAGAGCGAGCTGGCTCGCCATTACAGCAGCAAGGGTGTGCGTAGATCATGAATCCGCTCGACCAGCTGCGCGCCATGCACCTGCCACCGGCACCTGGCATCTGGCCACCGGCGCCGGGCTGGTGGCTGCTGGCCGCGCTGCTGACGGTCGCATTGGCAGCGACGCTGTGGTGGTGGCGCGCGCGGCGCCTGGACAATGTCTATCGACGCGAAGCCTTGCGCCAGGCGCGCGGACTGCGCACCGCGCCTCAGGCGCTGACCGAGGCCTTGCAACTGATGCGCCGTACCGCGCTTTCCACCGCCGCCTCGTCGCACCTGGCCAGCCTGCCGGCAGCCGCTTTGCTGGCACGGCTCGACGATTTCAACGACAGGCGCCTGTCACAAAGTTTGTTCGCCAGCAGCTCGAACCGGGAAGAAAATTTGTCGATGTTTTGTGAAAAACTGTACAGCGACCACCCGCCGCAACTGTCGGAAGCACAGCGCAAGGTACTGCACAGCTGCCTGGAGCGCTGGATCCGTCGCCACCGCCGGAGCGATCCGTGCTGAGCCTGGCCTGGCCCTGGATGCTGATTGCCCTGCCCGCGCCAGTGCTGGTGCGGCGCTTTCTGACGCCGCGCAGCGACACCAGCGCGGCACTGCGCGCGCCCCTCTACAACCGCCTCGCCGCCACTCAGGAGCGGCGCTCCGGCGGCACCGGCAATCGCGCTCTGCTCGTGCTGCTGTGGCTGCTCTGGCTCGCGCTGATCGCGGCGGCGGCGCGCCCGCAATGGGTGGGCGATCCCGTCGACATTCCCGTGTCGGGGCGCGATCTGCTGCTCGCCGTGGACCTCTCGGAGAGCATGTTGATCGAAGACATGCAGGTGGACGGCGAGATGCTGCCGCGCATCACCGTGGTCAAGGACGTGGTCGGCGATTTCGTGGCGCGTCGCAGCGGCGACAAACTGGGGCTGATCCTGTTCGCCAGCCAGGCGTATCTGCAGACGCCCCTGACCTTCGATCACGAAACTCTCGCCACCTTGCTGCGCGAGGCCCGCATCGGCTTCGCCGGGCGCGCCACCGCCATCGGCGACGCTATCGGCATCGCCATCAAGCGGCTCGAGGACCGTCACGACAGCAACCGCGTGCTCATCCTGCTCAGTGACGGCGCCGATACCGCGAGCGAACTCCCGCCCCGCAAGGCGGCAGAGCTCGCGGCCCAGTACGGCATTCGCATCTACACCGTCGGCATTGGCGCGGACACGGTGATGCGCCGGTCATTCTTCGGCAGCCGCGCCTTCAATCCTTCCGCCGATCTCGACGAGGACATGCTCACCGACATTGCCGAGCAGACCGGCGGGCGCTATTTCCGCGCACGCGATCCCCAGGAGCTGAAGGCGATCTACGAGGAACTGGATAAACTGGAGCCCGTGGAGCAGGAAGCGGAAATCCTGCGTCCCATCAAGGACCTGTTCTACTGGCCGCTGGCGCTGGCTTTTGGCGCGTTTCTCGCGCTCGCCGGGCTCGTGGCACGGAGAGGCAGCGATGTTTGACGGCACCCTGCTCGAACAATTTCATTTCCTGCGCCCCTTGTGGTTGCTCGCGCTGATCGCCGTTGCCGCCATTTACGGGCTGCTGCGCCGCAGCGCCGCGCGCGGCGGGCAATGGCACAAGGTTATCGCGCCCGCACTCCTGCCGCTGCTGCTGCAACGCCGGGATGGCAGCGCCTTCAACCTGCGCCCGTGGCTGGTGATCGCGGGCTGTCTCGCCGTGGTGGCGCTGGCGGGGCCGACATGGAGCAAGAAGGCCGTTCCCGTACACAAGCAGGAACAGGTGCTGCTGATACTCTTCGATCTGTCGCCCTCCATGCTGGCCACCGATATCAAGCCGGATCGCCTGACCCGCGCCCGCCTCAAAACCATCGACCTGCTCAGCGCCTATCGCGAAGGCTTTGCCGCACTGGTCGTCTACGCCGGCGACGCCCATGTGGTGACGCCCCTCAGCGACGACACCAATACCATCATCAGCCAGTTGCCCGTCCTTCACCCGGCGGTCATGCCTGCGGCAGGCAGCAACGTGGAGGCCGCTCTCGCCAAGGCGCTGGAACTGGCCGCCAACGCCGCTCATCAGGAGGGCGACATCCTGCTGGTAACCGACGGTGTCACCGCCGACGCCCGTGAAAACCTCCACCGCATGATGCGCGACAATCCCGCTTTTCGCCTCTCCGTGCTCGGCGTGGGCAGCGACGACGGCGCACCTGTGCCCCTCAACGAACACGGCTTCGCGCGCGATGGCCGCGGCAGCATCGTCATTGCCAGTCTCGGTTCGCAGACCCTGCGCGGCCTGGCGCAGCACAACGGCGGCGTGTACCGCACGCTGAGCGGCACCGATGCAGATATTCAGGCGCTGCTCAAGCCGCTGCAGGAGCGCGCCGGCGTCGATGCCCGCGAGCTCGAGCGCAATCTCGATGTCTGGGAAGACCGGGGCTTCTGGCTGATGCTGCCGCTGCTGCCGCTTGCCCTGCTGCTGTTTCGCCGCGGTCTGGTGGTAGCCGTGTTGTTATTGCCGCTGCTGCACGCCCCCCAAGGCGAAGCCTCCTGGTGGGACGATCTGTGGCTCAGCAAGGATCAGCAAGGCTACCGGGAAATGAACAAGGGGGACCCCGACAGAGCCCGCGAGCTGTTTGCCGACCCGGCATGGCAGGGTATCGCCGCCGCCGAGGCCGGCGCGCACGATGCCGCCGCGCAGGCGTTTGCCGGCATCGATTCCGCGGATGCCCACTACAACCGCGGCAATGCCCTGGCGCGCGCGGGAAAACTGGACGAAGCCATCGCCGCCTACGACGAAGCACTTGCGCGCGCTCCCGACATGGAAGATGCGATTTTCAACAAGGCTCTGGTGGAATCACTGAAGAACCAGCAGAGCAACGACCAGAGTGGCGAGCGCGAGGACGCCGAAGACTCCCGCGACAACGCACAGGGCGATAGCCAGCAAGGCGAGCCGGACCAAGGCGGCCAGCAAGGTGGAAACGATAACAACGACGGGAATGAAGAGCAGGATACGGACGGCGCGCAAGCAGCGCAGAACGGGGACTCCCCGCAAGGTCAGCAGAAGGCGCCGCCACAAGGCGACGGACAGGCCGGCGATGACGCCGACGCAAAACCATCACCCGACCAGGACGGCGGCCCAGACAACCCGCAAGCCGCACCCGACGCCCAGCAAGATCAGCGTGAAACCGACGCCTCGTCCTTGCAGGAAGCGGACCAGGCTGGCGACGCCGCCCAACAGAATGCCCAGCAATGGCTGCGCCGGGTGCCCGACGACCCGGGCGGCCTGTTACGCAACAAATTCGAATACGAAGCGCGCCAGCGCTTTCGCGAGGAGCGCAGCGGCCCGCGCCTGCCCCCCGGCAACTATTCAGAGGAACGTTGGTGATGTCAGAGGAACATTGGTAATGCATATCGCGAAATCCCTGCCCCTGGCTCTGTGGCTGATGCTGCTGGCTCTCTTCGCGGCTCTGCCCGCTGCCGCCGAGGAACTCAACGCCCGCGTCGATCGCACCACCATCGCAGCCAATGAATCACTCACTCTCACCCTGCGCTACAACGGCCAAACACTGGGCTCACCGGATTTTTCCGCCCTCGAGAAGGATTTCGACATCCTCTCCAGCCAGCGCCAGCAACAGCTCACCATGGGTTTTGGCAACGACAGCTCTTCCACCGATTGGGTTCTGACGCTGATGCCCAAGCGCACCGGCACGCTCGTCGTTCCATCGCTTCACTACAAGAATGCGGTAAGCGATGCCCTGACGATCGAGGTGACCCAGGCAAAGGTTTCCTCGGACAGCAGCCAGGCCGTGTTCATGGAAACGGAAGTGGACCGCGATACGGTTTATGTTCAGGGCCAGGTACTGCTCACCTTGCGCCTCAACACCTCGGTGATGCTCGGCAGTGTCGACATTCCCGATCTCGACATCGCCAATGCCAGAGTGATCAAGATTCACGACAGCCAGTACCAGAAAACCCTCAACGGCCGGGAATACATCGTGGTGGAAATGAGATATGCCATTTTCCCCGAGATTGCCGGAGTGCTGGAGATCCCTGCGCTGCAGGTCGCCGCGGTGGTGCCAGACCGCAGCGACCCCTTCGCCGGACGCTCCCTGTTCGGCAGCCGCGGCAAGGCTGTACGACTCACCTCGGAAGCCAAGGCCATCAAAGTACTGGCGATTCCTGCCACGGCAGACGGCAGTGCCTGGATTCCTGCGCGGGGCCTCAGCATCAGCCAGCGCTGGAGCAGCAAGCTGGATGAATTGGTCGTCGGCGAGCCCGTAACCCGCTCCATCACCCTCAGCGCTCAGGGCCTGCCCGGCGCGCAACTGCCACCCATTCCCCTCGCGGACAGCGCCGATTTTCGCTTCTATCCCGACCAGCCAGACATCAGTGAAACCCTGTCGCCTTCCGGGGTACTGGGCGCCCGTACTGAATCCTGGGCCATCGTTCCCACCAGGGCGGGCACCCTGACACTGCCGCCGGTGCGGGTGCGCTGGTGGGATACCGAAGCCGCGCAGTTCCGTGAAACCGTACTGGAAGGCGCGACCGTCAGCGTGGCGCCGGCCCCTGGCGGGGTTGGCGCCACGCTGCCCCAGGCAGTGCCCGACGTTGCACCGGACGAACAATCGGAATCGCCCGCCCCACCGTTCGGCGCAGGAGAAGCGGCGCGCTACAACCGCCTGCTGTACGGCTCCCTGTTCGCCAACGGTGTGCTGCTGCTCCTGGTGCTGGGTCTCGGCCTTTTGCTGTTGCGCGCCCCATCTGTACGCCCTGCCGTTGCCCCGCCTCGGCAGGACGATGCGACAGCGGACACGGAAAAAACAGCGTTCAAGGCGCTCACCAAAATTCCAGCCTCCGACCTGACGGCACTGCGGGCGGGAATCCTCCACTGGGCCAGCCTGTTCTGGCCCGATGAAGGAATCACCACCCTTGGCGATATCGTTCAGCGGAGCGGCGACGAGAAATTGCGGGTGCTGTTCGCAGACATCGACAAGGCCCTGTATGGCAGTGGTACTGCCGCCCCCGTGGATGCGCCCGCAATCATCGCGGCACTCAAGGCATTGCGCAGCCGCGGCGCGGCAAGCAGCAGCCCGAGCGCACTCAGGCCGCTCTATCCGGTTTAAAGCTGTAAGCCGTAAGCTTTAAGCAGGCGTGCTGGAAGAAACGAGTTCTACCAGCGTTCAACGTAGAGTTTACAGCCTATAGCTCCCCCCACCACAGCCCGCCGTTGTCACAGGAGCCGCCAGCGTGTAACGTGACGTTTCAAATAGCCAATAACAGGTATTCCATGACAATTCCCGCTTCCGTACTCGACGAAATCAGTATCCTTGCACTGTTCAACCCGGCCTCCGCCCTGGAGGGCATCAAAGTGCATAGCGGCGCAGAGCCCGCGGCCATCGCCGCCGCCCAGCGCTTGCATGACAAGGGGCTGATCACCCAGACGGATGGCGGCTACCTCACCGCGCTCGGCCAGGAGGCCGTGCGTCACCTGGATGCCTTTCTCACTCTCTTGGTCTGATCCACCAGGAGCGTTATCGGCCGGAAACGAGCGTCTGGCGGCTCCCCGGTTTTGCGTTGCAGCTCGCAAGCGCGGCAAAAGTTCCCCGCGCGCATTCTTGCCTGTAAAATCCCGCCCCTGAATCAGCGACGAGGAGCAAGTACGCAATGGGTAGAGCCTATCAAAACCGCAAGGAATCCATGGCCAAAACCTCGGACATGAAAGCCAAGGTTTACAGCAAGTACGGTCGTGAAATTTACGTTTGCGCCAAGGCGGGCGGCGCAGACCCCGACGGCAACCTGTCACTGCGTGGCATGATCGAGCGCGCCAAGCGCGATCAGGTGCCCAGCCATGTCATCGAGAAAGCGCTCAACAAGGCCAAGGGCGGCGGCGGCGAGGATTTCGCCCTGGCCCGCTATGAAGGTTTCGGGCCGGGCGGCTGCATGGTCATCGTCGAATGTCTCACGGACAACCCGACCCGCACCTTCAATGACGTGCGCCTGTGCTTCACCAAGGCCAAATGCAAGATCGGAACCCAGGGCAGTGTCAGCCATATGTTCGATCACTCGGCAATCATGGTTTTCCAGGGCGATGAAGATGCGGCTCTGGAAGCTCTGATGGATGGGGACGTGGACGTTACAGACCTTGAAAATGAAGACGGCAGGATTTCCCTGTTCGTGCCTCACACCGAGCAGCACAAGGCCCGCCAGGCTCTGCAGGGCGCCCTCGGCGACATCAACTTCGAAGTGGATGAAATTCAGTTCGTCCCCAAGGGCACCACGCCCATCGCCGGCGACGATGTTGAAATGATGAACAAATTCGTGGATATGCTGAACGATCTGGATGACGTTCAGAATGTTTACCATGATGCGCAATGGTAGGTTTAGTTGACAGTTTACAGTTGACAGTTTTCAGGGGGGTGCCACGCTGATCCTGTGAACTGTGAACTGTGAACTGTGAACTGTGAACTGTGAACTGTGAACTGTGAACTGTGAA
>Ga0265293_10002094_pt1 | contig 41401 bp, 28 predicted proteins | sample Munlanlewell138R_FD_192505 | JGI IMG/M metagenome (GOLD analysis project Ga0265293, IMG submission 192505) | Leachate microbial communities from a municipal landfill in Southern Ontario, Canada - Leachate well 138R | ecosystem: Engineered > Solid waste > Landfill > Unclassified | place: Canada...
AATACATGTTGATTCAGAAGTGTTTGCAACAATTACTCCTGCAGGACCTTATTGCGAAAATGAAAATATTTCTGTGAATTTAACTGCTATAAGTTCTGGCGGGACTTGGACAGGAAATGGAATTACAGACCAAACAAATGGGGTTTTTAATCCAAGCGTAGCAACAGCCGGAGATCACATAATTACTTATTCTGTTGCTAATGGTGCTTGCTCAGATACTGATAATATAATTATTCATATTGACGCAGATGTAGATGCCGGCATAACAGAAGTAGGCCCTTTCTGCGATAATGAACTCCCATTTTTATTAAATGCCGTAGATTATGGTGGTATATGGTCTGGTAATGGAGTTGTTGATAATATCTCAGGTTTATTTGCTCCTTCAGAAGCTGGTGAAGGCGACCATACTATCAGTTATAGCATTGTAAATGGAATGTGTTCTGATTCTGATGAAATAATAATTCATATTGATATTTCACCTGACGCAAGCATAATTCCAGTAGATCCTATTTGCGAAACTGTTGGTGAAATTACTTTGCAATCAATAAACAGTGGTGGAACTTGGTCAGGCACAGCAGTAAGTGGTAATATATTTAATCCGCAAATTGCCGGACAAGGAAATCATGATATTTCTTATACCTTATACAATGGCGTATGTTACGATACAAAACACATAACTATTCATGTTGACACAATGCCATATGCAAACATTCTTCCAATAGATAGTTTCTGTGAAGATTATGAATTTGCATATTTACAAGCTACAACAAGTGGAGGAGCTTGGAGCGGAACAGGAATAACTAATGCAGAATTAGGTCAATTTTCTCCATTATTCTCTGGACCTGGCGAACATCTTATTACATATAATATTACAAACGGACTTTGTTCAAATTCTGATTCTTACACAATTCATGTAAATAACTATTTAGATGCAACAATAAATCCAATAGTAAATATTTGTCAAATTTCAGACCCTATTACATTAAGTGCTGTAACGCCTGGTGGAATATGGGCAGGACAAGGGATTATTGATCCAATAAATGGAATTTTAGATCCACGCGAAGTTATTCATGGCAATAACACTATGACTTATACTGTTGCAAATGGTGCTTGCGTTTCTACTGACATTCACATTTATCAAGTTGATGAACAAATTAGTGCAGCAATTTTATCTCCATCTGATATTATCTGCCTTGATGCACCCCCATTTCAGCTAAGCTCTTTAAATCCAGGTGGCATTTGGTCTGGAAATGGAATAGGAAATAATATTACCGGAACTTTTATTCCAAATCAAGCAGGTGTTGGAATACATACAATTTCTTACCATATTGAAAATGGCTCATGTAATGACAGTCAAGAAATTTCTATAGAAGTAATTGAAGTACCGGATGCCACAATATTAACATCAGGAACTTATTGCGAAAACTCATCTCCAATTAGTTTAGAATCTGCAAGTCTTGGAGGAACTTGGTCCGGACCTGGCGTAGTGGGAAATAGTTTTGACCCAAGTATTGCAGGTGCAGGCGAACATATAATAACTTACTCTATTAGTATTGGGTCTTGCTCAAATTCAAGTAGTACAGTTTTATATGTTGATGAATTTTTAGAAGCAAATATTCTTAATGATATAAATTTATTTTGTGAAAACTCTGCAGCTATTGTATTAAATGCTGAAAATTCTGGAGGTACTTGGTCTGGAAACGGCGTAAATAATAATTATTTCAATCCTAATATTGCAGGTGAGGGAACACATACTATCACATATTCAATAGTAAATGGCCTCTGTTCAGACAGCCAAAGTATTGATTTTATAATTGATTCCTATCCAGATGTCAATATTGAATCAAATATATCAATTTGTGGAAACGAAGCTGAATTTGAACTTGAAGCAACGCCAAGCGGTGGTGTTTGGTCAGGTGTTGGAGTTGTTGGTAATAGCTTCAACCCAAGCATTAGTGGAGTTGGCAATTTTGCAATAAATTATATTGTTGAAAATGGAGCTTGTACAAGTAATAATACGCTAAACATAACTGTTCATCCAATACCAAATGCTGTTATTTCAAATAATCAAGTTTCAAATTGCGAAAATTCCCCAAGTTTTGTGCTTGTTGCCTCTCCACCCGGAGGAACATTTTCTGGCAATGGAATAGACGGAGTAATGTTTAATCCAAGCCTTGCAGGAATAGGAGACCACGAAATTCAATATAATGTAACAAACAGTTTTGGCTGTTCCGATTCTGCAACAGTTGTTATTACAGTTAATAGTATTCCGGATATAACATTTACACTTTCAGAAACTGAAATTTGCTATAACGCGGAAAATATTGAGTTAATTGCAAGTCCTAGTGGTGGAAGTTTTTCTGGAAATGCTGTAATTGGAAATCAATTCTCCCCTATTCTTGCCGGTGCAGGAGAGCATACAATTACTTATAATTATACTAGTAACGAAAATTGTTCAAATTTTGCCGAACAAACATTTACAGTTTCCGAACCAATCATTATTAATTTAACAGGACAAAACTTATCTTGTAATTCTGATAATACAGGAAGTATTGAATTTGAAATTACTGGTGGAGTGCCAAATTACATCTCATATTGGAATGTTATGCCATGGTCAACAGACAGTCCAATGAACACAATAGAAAACCTTGCTGCAGGATTATATAAAATAACGGTTATTGACTCGTGGAATTGCTCCGAAACTGATTCAATAATAATTACAGAACCCGAAATCTTGCAAGTTGAAATTTTATCTTATGGAAATCCATTGTGCCATAACGACTCTAATGGTTTTGCAGACGCAAGTGTAAGTGGTGGAACTAGTCCATATTTTTATTCTTGGGATAATGAATATAATTCAAACTCATCTTCAATAGATAACCTAGCCGCAGGAACATATAACATTACTGTTACCGACAATAATTCTTGCTCTGCTAGTAATTTTATAAATTTAATTAATCACGATCCTCTAATTGTAAGCATAAGTTCTTATTCAAATGTTATTTGCGGAGACGAAAATTCAGGCGAAATAAGTATTAGCCTTAGTGGAGGTGTTGAACCCTATACATATTTATGGAATAATAATGCTAACACGCAAAATATAAGTAATTTGCCTGCAGGATTTTACGAAGTAAGCGTTTATGATACTAATTCTTGTTCTGCAACAGCAAACATAAGTATAAATAATCCAAGTGATTTAACAATTAAAGTAAATTCAAGCGATATTGTTTGTACTCACAATTTAGGCTCTGCTTCTGTTGTTGTTGAAACAGGAGAATTCCCATTTACTTACCAATGGTCAAATGGCGAAACCAACAGCAATATTTCAAACCTTCAAGCGGGAACTTATTATATCACAGTAAAAGATGCTAATAATTGTATAGCTACAGATTTTGCAGATATTCAAATTCTTGGGAATATTGATGTCGCAATACTTCAAAATTTAGAAAATAATTGTTTTGGAGATTCAAATGCCGAACTAGAAGCATATTCAACAAACGCTACCGAGCCTGTTAATTACCAATGGTCAAACGGAGCAAATACAAAAACTATAAGTAATTTACCAGCAGGAAATTATGAACTCTTTATATTAGACGCTTGGGGTTGCTCAAACACTGCCAGCAAAATTGTAAAAGATGGAATTAAAATTAAGTTAAATGCTAATATTACAGCTTTTGGTTGCTACGGAGAATCTAAGGGTTCTATATCTTTACAAATTTCAGGTGGGCAAAGTCCATATGATATATTATGGAGCAATGGTGAAAATTCAGAAATTCTGCATAACCTAAATGCCGGAAATTATTACGTTACTGTAACTGACGCAAACGAATGTATGGCATTAGGAAGTTATACTGTGAATAATCCTGCTTCGCCTTTGTCTTTACAAATTTTCAAAAAAGATATTTCTTGTTATGGTTATACAGATGGAGAAATTAGCATAAGTGCTAAGGGTGGTAGTCCGGAATATTCATATTTATGGAAATATAATAATCATAATTTTACAGGCTCTTCTGCTTCAAACTTATCTGGCGGAATTTATAATATTACTGTTGTTGATTCTCAAAATTGCGACTTAGACACATTAGTTGTAATAAATGAGCCAAAACCAATTGAATATTCTTTTGTGAGTGTAAATCCTAGTTGTATTGGTAATGATGACGGATATATTGAAATTTCAATTATTGGCGGAAAACCTCCATATAATATTAGCTGGGCTAATCAAACAGCAGCTTCTGAAATTATTACTGGACTAAAACAAGGAGCTTATATGTTTACTTTTACTGATAATAATGGTTGTAAAACAGAAGCAAATCTTGTTGAACTAATTGATGATGATTTAGATTGTTTAAAAATTCCTAACGCATTTTCACCAAATGGAGACGGTATAAACGATACTTGGATAATTGAAAATATCGAAGATTTTCCTTGGGCAACAATACATGTTTTTAATAGGTGGGGGCAACTTATGTTTGAAGGTAAAGGAAACAGCGAACATTGGGATGGAACATTTAATGGAAAGCCTGTTCCAACAGGTTCATACCTTTATACCGTAGATTTACACAATGGAACTAAACATTGCGGAATAGTTACAATAATTTATTAAGAAGAAAGGATTTTTAGTAAGCCCTTTTATTTATATTTTCATAAAAATTAATAAATGAACGAGTTACAACTTTATTCCCTCCTGGAGTTGGATAATTACCTGTAAAATACCAATCTCCATGATTTTTTGGACAAGCCAAATGCAAATCTTCAATTTTTTGAAAAATCACTTGGAATTTTGCTTTAATAGTATCATTTTTTATTAAATCAGCTATTTTTTCTGAAATTTCACCTGCTGAAAATTCTTTATAAATATTTCTTACATAATTAACAACATCTTCCTTAGGTAAATTTTCTTGATCTTTACAAAGTTGGTAAACCTCTTCTATTAAACCTTCTTTATTATTTTCTTTTAACAAGGCAATTATTGCTTGAAAAGCAATAAAATCACTTATCTTAGCCATATCTATACCATAACAATCCGGGTATCTAATTTGAGGAGCAGAAGACACTATAATTATTTTTTTAGGTTCTAATCTGTCTAAAATTTTTAAAATACTTTTTTTCAAAGTTGTTCCCCTAACAATACTATCGTCAATTATTACAAGATTATCTATCCTTTTATTAATAGTTTTATAAGTAATATCATAAACATGTTTTACCATTTCATCTCTATCTTTATCTTGTGTAATAAAGGTTCGCATTTTTACGTCTTTAACAGCAACTTTCTCAACTCTTGGTCTAAGTTCTAATAGTTTTATTATCTCCTCATCCGACATTTTATCGACTTTCTCACGAATTTGTTTAGTTTTATATTCATTCAAATGAGTTTCTAAGCCTTTAAGCATCCCATAAAAAGCAATTTCGGCAGTATTTGGGATAAAAGAAAAAACAGTATTTTCAAAATCGTAATCAATAGCCTTCAATATGCTTGGAACTAAAAGTTCACCAAGTTTTTTTCTTTCATTGTAAATTTCGTAATCTGTACCTCTTGAGAAATATATTCTTTCAAAACTACATGGAGTCTTTTTTTCCGGGATTTTAATCATTTCAGTACTAATTTCGCCATTTTTCTTAATAATTAAACCCATCCCTGGTTCTAATTCCTTAACTTGCTCTGCGGTAACATTCAAAGCAGTTTGAATAGCCGGGCGTTCTGAAGCTGCAACAAAAATTTCCTCATCATAATAATAAAATGCAGGTCTAATTCCCCAAGGATCTCTCATCAAAAAACTATCTCCATGTCCTGTAACTCCACCCATTACATAACCTCCATCCCAATTTGCAGTTGTTTCTCTTAAAACTTTAGCTAAATCAATATTTTCTTCAATTAAATTAGTAATTTCATTATTTTTATAGCCTTGATTTTTATACTCTCGAAAAAGTTTTTGATTTTCTTCTTCCATAAACAAACCTATCAACTCTAAGGCTGTTACAGTGTCGGAACACTCTTTTGGATGTTGCCCAAAATCGATTAAATATTGAAATAACTCATCAACATTTGTAAGATTAAAATTACCCGCTAAGGCTAAAGTTTTACTCCGCCAATTACTAACTCTTAATAAAGGGTGAACAAATTCTATATGATCTTTTCCATAAGTAGCATAGCGTAAATGCCCCATATACAAATCGCATACAAAGTCTAAATTTTGTTTAGCCCAATCGGCTTCTAAAGCTTTTTCAGGATTTTCTTTTATAGCAGAATCAAAACTTTTATAAATTTCAGTAAAACAATCAATAATTGGAGTTGCACTTGCCGAGCGTTTTCTATGCATATATTTTAAGCCTGCTTGCATATTTAATTTTAAACCTAAAACCCCGGCACCATCTTGTCCTCGGTTGTGCTGTTTTTCCATTAACAAGTACAATTTATTTACGCCATATCGCCAAGTTCCGTATTTTTCTTGATAATAAGATAAAGGTTTTCTTAATCGCATCAAGGCAATTCCACACTCATGTTTTATTTGATCGCTCATAGATAAAAATCTGACAGTTAAGTAGTTAAAATTTAAGCATATAATTGGCAAATCTACAAATTTTTAACTAATTTTAGCAATATATTTTAATATTTCTTAACAATAAAATTTAGGCTATAATAAACTTGTTGTTTTCAATTCAGGCTTAGCAAAAACAAACAAATGCAAAAGTATTATGTAATAAACTATAGTATTTTAGTATATTTGCAAAAATTATTAAATGGAAAACCTAAGAGACATAGAATATTTTCCAGAGTTTGACAATCTTGAGTTTATTGCATCACAAGTTGTTGAAGGATTTATTACCGGTTTACATAAAAGTCCTTTTCATGGTTTTTCGGTTGAATTTGCCGAACATCGCCTATATAACAAAGGTGAAAGCACAAAACATATTGATTGGAAACTTTATGCACGTAGTGAAAAGCTTTTTATAAAACGCTACGAAGAAGAAACAAACTTGCGTGGACAGATATTTTTAGATATTTCCTCATCTATGCTTTTCCCATATGATAATAAAATTATAAATAAACTTAGTTTCTCAATTTATACTTCAGCTGCTTTAATCTATCTACTACTTAAACAGCGTGATGCGGTTGGACTTTCTACATTTGATGACGAAATTAAATTTCATACAAATGCTCGATCTTCTCAAGTGCATTTACAAGTTGTTTATAATGAATTAAGGAAATATCTAAATCCAAGAAACATTGGATTACAAAGAAAAACAAATACTGCAGAAGTACTTCACCAACTTGCAGAAATTATAAATAAACGCTCTTTAGTTATTATTTTTAGCGATATGCTTACAAGTAAGGACGAAGATTCTGAAAGACTTTTTGCAGCACTGCAACACTTAAAATATAATAAACACGAAGTCATTATCTTTCACGTTACAGATAAAAAATTTGAACAAGAGTTTGCTTTTTCTAATAGACCTTACAAGTTTATTGATTTAGAAAGCGGAAATATTCTAAAATTAAACCCAAACGAAATTAGAGAAACTTATATAGAAAGAACTCAAAATTTGGTAAAAGAGCTTACTAATCGTTCAATTCAATACGGAATCGATATAATTGAAGCCGATATAAACAAAGACTTTAGCGAAGTTTTAAAGCCTTATTTAATAAAAAGAGCTAAATACTTTTAAAAAACGAAAATAAGTATTTTACTTAGCATTCATTATTTTATATAACTCATCTAAATTAGGAGTAAGAATAATTTCTGTACGGCGGTTTTTAGCTCTTGCCTCTGTTGTTTTTGCAGTATCAACAGGTAAATAAGGACCTCTTCCTGCGGCAGTTAATCTTTTTGGGTCAATATTTGAATTATCTAAAAGAATTTTAACAATAGAAGTTGCTCTTTTAGCACTTAAATCCCAATTATCTTGAATATTTCCACTGCCTGAATAAGCCAATTCATCAGTATGACCTTCAATCATAATATTAATATCTTGATTATTTTCAAGAACAGCAGCAAGATTTTTTAAAGCTTGTACACCTTTGGTATCAACATCCCATTTACCTGATTTAAACAAAAGTTTTTCATCAAGCGAAACATAAACTTTCCCGTCTCGTTGTGTAACAGTAAGTCCATCTCCTTCAAAGCCAACTAAAGCGTCAGAAACTTTTTTACGCAGAGCATTCATCACAGAATCTTGAGCATCTAAGCGAGCCTGTAAATCTTGGACTTTTGCATTTTGTTCTGCCAATTCTTTTTCTTTAAGTTCGTTTTGAATTCTAAGTGCCTCAAGACTGCCTCTCTCTTGATTTAATCTTGCCTCTAAATTACGCAAATCGTCTTCTTTTCTTTGTAGCTCTTCACGTGTTTGTTGCAAAAGAGCCATAGCTTTTTGTGCGTCTGCATCTGCCCCTTGCCTAAGTTTCTCTTGATTTGCCAATAATTGAGAATACAAATCATTAATTTTATCATACTGCACAGTTAGCGTTCTATAGGCATTCCCCTTAATCAAAGTATCTGTCGCCAAGGCATTATTATCTCCTTTTAACTTATCAAACTGAGCTTGTAATTCATTGTTTGAACTTGTTAATCTTTCGTTTTCTTTTTTGAGTTCGTCTCTTTCTTCTTGATATTTATCTTTCAATGCTTTAACATCTTCGAACTGACGAGCGGGCACACAAGAGAATACTACACTTGCAATAGCAAGAATAATAAACATTTGTTTAATAAATGATTTTTTCATTGACATAAAATTTAATGTTTATACAAAAATAACTAAGTTAATTAAAAAACACATATTTATATTGATAATTTTATTTACAAGTATATGTTAATTGAAAATATAAACAAGATATACCATTTTTGATTTTAAAATTCTTATTTTTGCATTTACTATGATTGATATAAATAAGTATAAAATTTTAAAAGATATTAATTCTCCTGCTGATTTAAAAAAAATTGATTTAAGCGAATTAGCAAGTGTTTGCGAAGAGTTAAGATGTTTTATTATTGAATCGGCTTCAAAAAACCCTGGACATTTTGGAGCAAGCTTAGGCGTAGTTGAGTTAACAGTAGCATTGCATTATGTTTACAATACTCCTATCGATCAATTGGTTTGGGATGTTGGGCACCAAGCATACGGGCATAAAATTTTAACCGGTAGAAGAGATTTATTTCACACAAACAGGACTTATGGTGGTATTAGCGGATTTCCTAGCCCAAAAGAAAGTAAATTTGACACATTTGGTGTAGGCCATTCATCTACAAGCATTTCAGCTGCTTTAGGAATTGCAAAAGCTGCAAGTTTACAAGGCGAAAAAATCAATACAGTTGCAATTATAGGAGATGGTTCGCTAACAGGCGGAATTGCATTTGAAGGATTAAACAATATGGCTAATTCCGGCGAAAATGTTTTAATAATTTTAAATGACAATAAAATTGCAATTGACGAAAACCGTGGAGCACTTAAAGAATACTTAACAGATATTGCAACTTCAAAAACTTATAATAAAGTAAAGGATGATGTTTGGAACTTTTTAGGTAGATTTAATCGTTATGGCTCTAATTTCCAATCTTTTTCACAAAAAATTGATAATGCCATAAAATCTATAGTTTTAAAAAACAGCAATTTGTTTGAATCTTTAAATATCAGATATTTTGGACCTGTTGACGGTCATGATGTAGTTTTATTAACAAAGCTTTTTGAAGATATTAAAAATATTCCTGGTCCAAAGCTATTGCACGTAATTACAAAAAAAGGAAAAGGTTTTAAAGCAGCCGAAGAAAATCAAACAAAATGGCATGCAGCTCCGGGTAAATTCGATATAGAAACCGGTAATCTTACAGAGCCTGATCCATGTAAAAACGAAGTTCAAAGGTTTCAAGATGTTTTTGGAGACGCTATTGTTGAATTAGCAAAAGAAAATCCAAAAATTTGTGCTATAACACCAGCTATGCTTAGTGGCTCCTCATTAGGTAAAATGTTTGAAAAATTTCCGGAAAGAAGTTTTGATGTAGGAATATCCGAACAACATGCTGTTACATTTTCTGCAGGTTTGGCAATAAAAGGAATGTTGCCATTTTGCAATATATACAGCTCATTTATGCAAAGAGCTTATGACCAAGTGATTCATGATGTAGCTTTACAAAATTTAAAAGTAATATTTTGTTTAGATAGAGCCGGCTTAGTTGGACAAGATGGAGCCACGCATCACGGAGCTTTTGACTTATCTTATATGCGTTGTGTTCCAAACTTAGTTATTGCAGCACCAAGAGATGAGTTTCAACTTAGAGATTTAATGTTTACATTTCAATTAGAAAAACATAATTTTCCATCAGTAATTAGGTATCCTCGTGGCAAATCAACTAATGCGAAGTCTGAAATTAATTTTAAAGAAATAGAAATTGGAAAAGGACAAAAAATAATAGAAGGAAAAGATATTGCAATACTAAGCATTGGAACAACAGGTAATACTGCAATAAAATTAGCTAAAGATTTAGAAACTGAAAATATAAATATTGGCGTTTATGATATGATTTTTCTAAAACCGCTTGATAATGAGCTACTAACAGAAGTTTTTAATAAATATAAACACATTATAAGTATTGAAGACAATAGTATAATTGGTGGTTTTGGCTCAGCAATATTTGAATTTATGATTGATAATAATTTTAATTCAAAAATATATCGTTTTGGCATTCCCGATAGATTTATTTCTCACGGAAGTCAAGCTCAATTAATAGAAGAATGTGAGTTTGATTATGATAATTTAAAAATATTTATTAAAAACCTAAAATAAATTACTAGTTTATTAATATATTTTATATTTTTACAACAATTGTTATTAAAATAATTTCGCTATGAAAAATATAATATCGTTTTTATTGATTATGTTGATTAGTTTTATGGCATTTTCGCAAGAGTTAAAGCCAGACAGAACTAACATAAATTATTTTTATGATGCTGAAGCATTTATGTACGAAAATAATTATAACCAAGCATTAGATTTATTGTTAAAATTAGATAATTTGAGTCCTGACAACCCTAATGTATGGTATAAAATTGGAGTATGCTATTTGAATACAAGGCTTTATAAAAAAAACGCACTTGAGTATTTAGAAAGAGCTGCAAAGCATACTTCTTCAAACTATAAGGAAAATAATCATAAAGAAAAAAATACTCCTTTAGAGTCATATTTATATTTAGGAATTGCTTATAGGGTTAATTATATGTTTGAGGAAAGCTTAGATAGTTTTGATAAATTAATAAAAATGCTTAATCCTTCAAAACCGGAGGATAAAGCATTAATAAAAATAGCAAAAAGAGAGATTCAAATCACTGAAAATGCAATTTATAATATTCAAAATCCGATTAATGCGGAGTTGGTAAATTTAGGCGAAATTATTAATTCTGAATACACAGACCACTCACCAATTGTTGACCTTCACGAAAATTATTTAATTTTCACATCAAAGCGACCACGAGACGGACAAGCACTAGTAAATCAAGACGAAGATATTTTTATTTCAAAAAAAGTTAATAATAAGTGGCAAGAACCTGTGAGATTGGGTGCACCAATTAATACAAAAGAAAATAACGAAGCAGCTATTGGATTGTCAATAGACGGTAAGCAATTGTTCTTCTATAGATCGGGTAGTAATTATTCCGGTAGCATTTACCTAAGCGAAAGTGAAGATATGTATAATTGGTCAACTCCAACTTTATTAAAAGAAAATGTTAATTCCAGATTTAGAGAAACTCATGCAGCAATTAGTCCAGATGGGAACTCTATATTTTTTACCAGTAATAGAAAAGGAGGATTTGGTGGTTTAGATATATACGTTATGAGAAAATTGCCAAACGGAAAATGGAGTGAAGCTTTAGTCTTACCAAAACAAATAAACACAGAATATGACGAAGAATCGCCTTTCATTCATCCTGATGGCATTACTTTATATTTTAGCTCAAAAGGGCATAGCTCTATGGGAGGCTATGATGTGTTTTCGTCTATTATGAGTAAAGACGGAAAATTTACAGAACCCGTAAACATTGGCTACCCAATAAATACACCTGATGACGATGTTTCTTATATTTTAAATTTAGACGGACAAAAAGGCTATATAGCAACAATTAAAGATGAAGACTCTTTTGGTGACCTAGATTTGTATGAAATATTACAAGAAGGAGTTTATATGAATAATATGATAGTTTTTGAAGGCTTGGTTACTGATGAAAACAACAGTATTCCTGAAAATGTAACTATTACTTTAAAACACAAAGATTCTGAGGAAGCAATAGAAGTATCACGATTAAATAAAACTAATGGAAAATATTTATTAATGATGATTCCTGACAACACTTATGAGATTTATTATGAGGCACAAGGACATATTATTCACTCTGTAGAATATACTCCAACTAGGAAAGAGTTGAGCAAGATATCAGAGGAATATAAACCTATAGAGTTAGAACCTGTTGTTTTAAAATCCTTTTACAATCATGCCTATATATACTTTAACGAAAACACTAGCAACTTAGACGATAATGCAATTAACTTACTAAATGATGTAATTACAAAACATACAGATTTTAAATCTAAAAATGAAAAGTTTGCAATTAATATTGTAATTCCAAAATATGGTAGCGACCCCTTATATGATGAAAAACGCTCAGAAGAAATCACAAAATACTTAAATAATAAAGGTATTGCTACAAATGACATATATACTAACAATTTATTTATTGATGATTTTACTAATATTTATGGTTTAGAAATTGTTGAAAATAAAGAAATCTTAGCAGTAGTTGAAGAGCTAGAGGAAGAAACAGATAAATCAATTGTTAAAATAGAAAATATTTTATTTGATTTCGACAAATTCAATATTAAATCTGAATATTTTGAAAACTTAGATTTATTAGCAGAATACTTAAATGAAAACCCCACAGCACAAATTGAAATTGGTGGACACACAGACTGGTTGGGTTCTGGAGAATATAATTACTTGCTTTCATATCACCGTTCAAAAACCGTAAAAGATTATTTAGTTGGAAAAGGCAATAATTCTGAAAACATAATAACTGCAAAATATGGTAAAGACAAGCCAATAGCCGCTAATCAAACTTTAGATGGACGCGACAACCCAGCTGGTAGAAAATACAACAGAAGAGCAGAATTTAAAGTTCTTGTACAAGGTAATAAATCAACATTAGAAATTAATCCACTCCTAATTGAAGATGGTGATTATCTTGATATTTCAAAAATACATTCTAGTAAAAAATTCACTATACAAATTTTTGCTCTGAAAAACCAAAAACCTCTTGAAGAATTTTCTGAATTAGTGGGTGTAAAAATGCAAGTTTCAGATGATGGTTGGTATAGATATTATCTTGGCGAATATACTTCTTTCAGAATGGCTACAGAAGCAGCTGAAAATTTAAAATCTATGGGTTATAACACGTTAATAAGAAAACTTAGCTTTTACGAAGAGTAAAAATCTAAATTAAACTAGCGTTTTTTATAAAATAACTCTTCCTTGCAGTGCAGATAGTTCTTTTAAATATTCTTTTATTTTAGTAAATTCTATTAAGGCAGTTTGAAGTGAATTTTCATTATCATTTTCCTTTAGCAATTTCAATTTATTCTTTACTTGAATTTCTAATTCTTTAACGATTTTTAATTTATATTTAATAAAAACATCTTCTAATATTTCAGGAAGTTTTTTTTCTTCTTTAAGTAAAGGAGCACCTCTTTTTTCCCATATTACGCTAAGTTCATATTTTGATGAGCATAAATTTGCAGAGACTTCGCTAATTTCTGGGTCTGAATTTTGTGTAAATAGGTCTATATTTATATCCTCTATGTCTTTTAATAATTCTTCTGCAAAAAGAAATATTTTTTTATTTATCACATTTTTAAATTCAAGTCCTTCATTTCTTAATTCGTTTATTATAAATTGAGCAACACTTACTTCTATCTCGATATCTGTTTTTACATCTTTTATTTTTATTTTATTATTACCATATAACAATAATAATCTGATAATTTCCTTTTCTTGGGATTCAAAATAAATGTCTTCAGACAAAACAGGCAAACTAGGAGTGGTTTTTATCGGTGGAGCATATCTATATTCTTGTTTTTTTATACTGTCAATTTTTGACCTCCTAATTTTTGAAACTTCGGCATATAAAACACTTTGCTCGATTTCTAAAATCTTACTACATTCTTGAATATAAACAGATTGCTTTATGCTATTGTTAATAATTGCAATAGACCTAACTATATCGGTAATTAAAGAAGAACGCTTTATAGGATCGTTTTTTGCTTCATCAGATAATAAATTTGCTTTAAAAGAAATAAAATCTTTCTCATTTTTTTCAATATACTCAATGGTTTTGGCACTTCCATATTTTTTTGCATAAGAATCGGGGTCTTCTCCTTCGGGAAAAAGAACAATTCTAACATCTAATCCTTGTTCTAAAATTAAATCTATAGCCCTAATCGATGCTTTTATTCCTGCAAGGTCGCTATCATAAAGAATAGTAATATTTTCAGTAAATCTATGAATTTGTCGGATTTGGTCTTCGGTTAATGAGGTTCCTGAAGAAGCAACAACATTTTTAATTCCACTCATAAACAAGGAAATTACATCCATATAACCTTCGACTAAGAAGCATTTTTCTTGTTTAATTATCTCATGTTTTGCATGAAATAAGCCATATACAATTTTACTTTTATTATAAACTATAGATTCAGGGGAGTTTAGATACTTAGCAGTTTTTTTATCCGCACTCAATGTTCTGGCACCAAATCCAACCACCTGTCCTGAAATACCAAGAATTGGAAAGGTAACTCTGGCTGCAAATCTATCAAAAGAATAATTTTCTTTAAAAATACTAAGACCCGTTGATTCTAAAAACTCTTTTTTATATCCATTTTTTAAAGCCCAATCTGTAAAAGTTGTTTTTGCTTCAAGACTATAACCAAGTCGAAACTCTTTAATTACTTGCTCATTAAAACCTCTTTCTTTAAAATAGCTTAAACCTATAGATATACCTTCATCGGAATTAAACAATATATTTTCAAAATATTTACAAGCAGCCTCATTAACAATATTCATGCTTTCCCTTTCGGTATTTATGCGAATATCTTCTTCTGTTAATTCTTTTTCCTCAACATGAATATTATATTTTTTTGCTAAATATTTTAAAGCTTCTGGATAAGAAACCTGCTCGTGTGCCATAATAAAACTAACAGAATTACCTGCTTTTCCGCAACCGAAACATTTAAAAATTCCTTTTGCTGGACTTACTGTAAACGAGGGTGTTTTTTCATTATGAAAAGGACATAGCCCCAAATAGTTTGCACCCCGACGTTTAAGAGATACAAAGTCCTGTACAACACTTGTAATTTCGGCGGCATCCATAATTTTTTGAACGGTAATTTGGTCAATCATAATTAATTTATTTTTTCACTAAATTACAAACTATTTTTCAAAAAGGCAAGAATATTTTATAATTATGGCAAATAATTATTTAAAATAATATGTCCGGTATTTGCAATATTACTTTTATGTCCGGCTCTATCTTTAATATAAAATTTATATAATATTGTGTCATAGTCAAAAGGGAATGTTTCATTCAAATCTCTCACAATCATTTCACCCTGCAAAACGCCATTTTGATTAGTATTTTTAAATTTCGGCACAAAATATTCTAAGGCTACCTGCAAATCAATCAAAACTTCTGCTTGGTTTTCTATTCTATATTTTTGTAGAAAAATTGTGTTTTTTTTAGGGCTAGTTGTATCAAAGCCAATATCTCCATCTCCATCTATAAAATAAAAATGCAAACTGCCATTTAAAACACGATTTTGCAAAATATCCAAAGTGTCTTTAATTATAAAGTCTATAAATTCGATTTTTGGTTCCTTAGGATATGATTGTGGCTTGAAACAAGAATGGAATAAAAATGAAAATAAAAAGCTAACAAGACCTATATATGTTATTTTTCTTATTATATAAATTAAATTCTTCATTATTTACAAATTAACTTTGCAAAGTTACACAAATTTATAATAAGCCGTTGTTATAAAATAAAATTGGGGAAAACTAAATTAAATTTTCCCCAATAATTAAGTTTAATTATTTAATATCTACAATTTAAGCTTGTGCAGTTGGTCCACCAAAATTCATTGGAATAGGTGTACCGGATTTGTTACTGCCAAGTTTAATTTCTCCATTAAGTTTTTCAAATTTAGTAATATTTTCTTGCAAAGCACCAAGTAGCCTTTTTGCGTGTTCAGGAGTAAGAATTATTCTTGATTTCACTTTAGCTTTTGGCATTCCTGGCATAATTCTTACAAAGTCTAAAACAAACTCCGAGGACGAATGGGTTATTACAGCAAGATTAGAATAAGTACCTTGTCCAACTTCTTCGCTTAATTCGATATTAATTTGATTTTGTTTTTTTTCTTCCATATTTTCTATTATAATTTTGTTGTATCCAAATTTTCTTGTTCTATATCAAAATTTTGGTCTGCGTCTGAAAATCTTTCAGCTATGATTTTAGAAGTAACTCTAATATTTTGGAATTCTTTTTGACCTGTACCGCCAGGTATTTTATGACCAACAATTACGTTTTCTTTCAAGCCTTCTAATTCGTCAACTTTGGCGCGAATTGCAGCTTCGTTAAGAACTTTTGTTGTTTCTTGGAAAGAAGCGGCCGACATAAAGCTATTTGTTTGTAGAGCAGCTCTAGTAATTCCTTGTAATACTTGGCTAGAAGTAGCAGGTAGTGCATCTCTAACTTCAATTAGTTTCAAGTCTTTACGTTTTAGCATTGAGTTTTCATCTCTCAATCTACGATACGACACCATTTGTCCTTTAGAGAAGTTTGTAGAATCTCCTGGATCGACAACGATTTTCTTATCAAAAATTGAATCATTTTCTTCTCTAAACTCCCACTTATCAACTAACTGTCTTTCAAGGAATTGAGTATCGCCTGGTTCAACAACTTCTACTTTTCTCATCATTTGGCGAACAATTACCTCAAAATGTTTATCATTAATTTTCACACCTTGCAAACGGTAAACGTCTTGAATTTCGTTAACTAAATATTCTTGAACTTCTGTTGGTCCTTTAATTGCTAAAATATCGCTAGGAGTAATTGCACCATCAATAAGAGCCGTACCTGCTTTAACATAATCGTTAGGTTGAACTAAAATTTGTTTTGAAAGAGGTACTAAATACTTATTCACTTTACCTTCTTTAGTAGTGATTTCAATTTCTCTATTTCCTCTTTTAATTTTACCAAAGGATACTTCACCGTCAATTTCAGACACAACTGCAGGGTTGGATGGGTTTCTAGCTTCAAACAACTCGGTTACTCTAGGTAAACCACCTGTAATATCACCACCTTTACCAACTATACGAGGCATTTTTATTAAAATATCACCGGATTCAACTTTTGAGTTTTCAGCTATTTGCAGACGAGCACCTACAGGCAGGTTATATGTTGCTAAAACCTCTTTTTTATTATCGATAATTTTAGCAACCGGAATTTTAGTTTTATCTTTAGTTTCAATTATAATTTTTTCTGTTAATCCGGTTTGAATTATTAATTCATCTTTATAATTAATACCTTCTATAACGTCTTCAAAAATCAATTTACCGGAAACTTCACTAACAATAACGATATTATATAAATCCCAATCACAAATTTTATCACCTTTTTTAACGGTATCACCTTGTTTAAAATACAATTTAGAACCATAAGGCACAGGTTTATTAATTAAAGATATTTTTGTTTTTGCGTCTAAAATTTTCATTTCAGCCATACGTGTTACAACGATATCAACAATAGTGCCATCTTTTTCCTTATGTTCAACTGTTCTTAATTCATCAATTTCTAATATACCATCATATTTTGCACTAATTGAAGATTCGCCTGCAATTTTACCTGCCACCCCTCCCATGTGGAAAGTACGTAAAGTTAACTGAGTTCCTGGTTCTCCAATAGACTGAGCAGCAATAACACCAACGGCTTCACCTTTTTGAACCATTTTACGGGTTGCTAAATTTCGTCCATAACATTTAGCACAAACCCCTTTACGAGATTCGCAAGTTAATACTGAACGAATTTCAACTTTTTCGATTGGAGATTCATCAATAATTTTAGCTACTTTTTCTGTAATTTCTTCTCCTGCAGCTATTATCAACTCTTCGGTTTGAGGGTGATAAACGTCATGAACACTAGTACGACCTAAAATACGTTCATAAAGAGATTCTATAACTTCCTCGTCATTTTTCTTAAGTTCAACCGCCATTAGACCTCTCAATGTTCCACAATCTTCTTCAGTAATAATAACATCTTGGGCAACATCCACCAAACGCCTGGTTAGGTATCCCGCGTCAGCAGTTTTTAAAGCTGTATCTGCAAGACCTTTACGCGCACCATGAGTAGAAACAAAATATTCAAGAATAGACAAACCTTCTTTAAAGTTTGCTAAAATTGGATTTTCAATAATTTCGCTAGCTGCAAGTCCAGATTTTTGAGGTTTTGCCATCAGCCCCCTCATTCCACACAACTGACTAATTTGTTCTTTTGAGCCTCTAGCACCGGAATCAAGCATCATATAAACTGCATTAAAGCCCTGATCGTCAGTAGAAAGTTTTTTCATAACATCAATAGACAATCTTGCGTTTATATTAGTCCATACGTCAATTACTTGATTATAGCGTTCTGTATCTGTAATAAAACCATTTTCATAATTAAACATGATTTCATCAACCTCAGCATAACCTTCTTGAATTAATTCTTCTTTAGTTTCAGGAATAATAACATCATTTAAGTTAAAGGATAATCCACCCTTAAATGCGTGAGAATAACCCAAATCTTTAATATCATCTAAGAATTGTGAAGTAACGTCTGTACCAAATCTACCTACTAAATTTCCAATAATTTCTCTTAAGGATTTTTTTGTAAGGATTTCGTTAATATACCCATACTCTTTTGGTACAATTTGGTTAAATAAAATTCTACCTACAGTAGTTTCTATTGTTTTTGTAATTAATTCTCCATTTTCGTTTATATCTTCAATTCTAACTTTAATAATAGCATGAAGATGCAATTGTCCCTCATTATGAGCAATAATAACTTCTTCAGGAGAATAATAAGTATGTCCTTCACCTTTCACGCCTTTTCTACCTTTTGTTAAATAATATAGTCCTAAAACCATATCTTGAGAAGGTACTGTGATAGGCGCACCATTAGCAGGATTTAAAATATTATGAGAAGCTAACATTAAAATTTGAGCTTCTAAAATAGCAGCATTTCCAAGAGGTAAATGTACTGCCATTTGGTCACCGTCAAAGTCGGCGTTGAATGCTGTACAAACTAATGGATGCAACTGAATAGCCTTACCCTCTATAAGTTTAGGTTGGAAGGCTTGAATACCCAAACGGTGCAATGTAGGAGCACGGTTAAGTAAAACAGGATGTCCTTTCAAAACATTTTCAAGAATATCCCAAATAACAGGATCTTTTCTTTCAACTATTTTTTTTGCAGATTTAACAGTTTTTACAATTCCTCTTTCTGTTAGTTTACGAATAATAAAAGGTTTATATAATTCGGCTGCCATATCTTTTGGCAAACCGCATTCGTGCATTTTTAAGTCAGGACCAACCACAATTACAGAACGGGCAGAGAAATCCACACGTTTACCTAATAAGTTCTGACGGAAACGTCCTTGCTTTCCTTTTAAGCTATCACTAAGAGATTTTAGAGGTCTATTTGCATCTGTTTTTACAGCATTAGATTTTCTTGAATTATCAAAAAGTGAATCCACAGCTTCTTGTAACATACGTTTTTCGTTACGTAAAATTACTTCAGGAGCTTTAATCTCCATTAAGCGTTTCAGCCTATTGTTTCTGATAATTACCCTACGATATAAATCATTTAGGTCTGAAGTTGCAAAACGTCCACCATCAAGTGGCACTAAAGGTCTTAATTCTGGTGGTATAACAGGAATAACATTAATTATCATCCACTCTGGTCTATTTCTATCTTTTGAAAGCCTAAAAGCTTCAACAACGCTCAAACGTTTAAGTGCTTCTGATTTTCTTTGTTGCGAAGTTTCGTTACTTGCTTTATCTCTTAAAGAGTATGAAAGTTGGTCTAAATCAATTCTTTGAAGCAAGTCATAAATAGCTTCAGCACCCATTTTTGCGATAAATTTATTTGGATCTGTATCTTCTAAAAATTGATTTTCGCGTGGCAAGCTATCTAAAATATCAAGATATTCATCTTCGGTTAAAAAATCTAATTCTTGGACACCGTCAATAGCCTTAACGCCAGGTTGTACAACAATATAACGCTCGTAATAAACTACAGAATCGAGTTTTTTTCCGGGAAGGCCAAGCAAGTATCCAATTTTATTAGGTAAAGTTTTAAAATACCAAATATGAGCAATAGGAACTTCAAGCTTAATATGTCCCATTCTTTCACGTCTAACTTTCTTTTCTGTAACTTCAACTCCACATCTATCGCAAACAATTCCTTTGTATCTAATTCTTTTATATTTACCGCAATGACATTCGTAATCTTTTACAGGTCCAAATATTCTTTCGCAAAATAAACCATCTCTTTCGGGTTTATAAGTACGATAGTTTATGGTTTCTGGTTTAGTTACTTCCCCATTAGACATCTCTTGAATTTCTTCTGAAGACGATAGACTAATAGTAATTTTTGAAAATTGCGTTTTTACTTTTTTATCTTTTCTAAAAGCCATATTTATCAGCTATTAATTTATTTTTTTACTCAAGATCTACTCTCAAACATAATCCTCTTAATTCATGCAACAACACGTTAAGAGACTCTGGAATGCCAGGTTCAGGCATTTGTTCGCCTTTAACTATTGCTTCATAAGTTCTAGCACGACCTATCACATCATCAGATTTAACGGTTAGGATTTCTTGAAGTATATTAGCGGCACCAAAGGCCTCTAAAGCCCACACCTCCATTTCTCCAAAACGTTGTCCTCCAAATTGAGCTTTACCACCAAGTGGTTGTTGCGTAATTAAAGAATAAGGACCTATAGAACGAGCGTGCATTTTATCTTCTACCATATGGCCTAATTTTAACATATAAATTACGCCAACAGTTGCTGGTTGATCAAACCTCTCTCCTGTTCCACCATCATAAAGATATGTGCTTCCATACTCTGGTAAACCAGCTTTTTGGGTATATTCATTGATTTGTTCTATACTTGCACCATCAAAAATAGGAGTTGAAAACTTACAACCCAAAACGCTACCTGCCCAACCTAAAACTGTTTCATAAATTTGTCCTAAGTTCATACGCGAAGGTACGCCTAAAGGATTTAATACAATATCAACAGGTGTGCCGTCTTCTAAGAAAGGCATATCTTCTTGACGAACAATTTTTGCCAAAATACCTTTATTACCATGACGACCGGCAAATTTATCCCCAACTTTAATAGTTCTTTTACTTGCAATATAAACTTTTGCTAATTGAATAATTCCTGCTGGTAATTCATCACCTATAGTAATTTCTAATTTTTTACGACGATTTTCTCCATCAATTTTCTTTTGTTCAACCATATAATTAAACAAAAGTTTAGAAATTGTTTCATTCCTATTTTTATCTGTTGTCCATCTGTTAGGGCTTACATTTATAAAATCTAAATCTACTAATAGTTTTTGTGTAAACTTTGTGCCCTTAGGGATTAAATCGTTATTAAAGTTATCTTTAACACCTTGAGATGTTTTTCCATTAACAAGAGCAAAAAGTTTTTCTATCAATAAGCTTTTTAGATTTGCAGAAGCTTCGGCATGCTTCTCATCAAGATTATCAATTAAAATTTTATCTTGATTTTTAAGCTTACGGTCTTTAATTGTTTTGGAGAATAACTTTTTATCTATCACAACACCATTAGTTGAGGGCGAGGCTTTTAATGAAGCGTCTTTAACATCACCTGCTTTTTCACCAAAAATAGCTCTCAAAAGTTTTTCTTCCGGAGAAGGATCAGATTCGCCTTTTGGTGTAATTTTACCTATTAGTATATCTCCAGGTTTTACATAAGCCCCTATTCTGATTATTCCATTCTCATCTAAATCTTTAGTTGCAGTTTCACTTACATTAGGAATATCAGAAGTCAATTCTTCCATTCCGCGTTTTGTTTCGCGTACTTCTAACTGATAATCAGCAATATGAATGGATGTAAAAATATCTTCTTTAACAATATTTTCATTTAATACGATAGCGTCTTCAAAGTTATATCCCTTCCAAGGCATAAAAGCAACTTTAAGATTACGCCCCAAAGCCAACTCACCTTTTTCAGTACCATAGCCTTCGGTTAGTAAATCACCTTTTTTAATTATATCGCCTTTTTTTACAAGAGGTTTTAAGTTTACACAAGTATTTTGGTTTGTTTTATGAAACTTTGTGATGTTATAAGTAACTCTACTTTCTGTAAAGCTAATAAACTCTTCGTTTTCAGATCTATCATAATTAACAACAATTTTTTCTGCGTCCACATATTCAACCACACCGTTATTTTCAGCAGTAATTAAAATTCGTGAATCGCGAGCTACCATTTCTTCTATACCTGTTCCTACAATAGGAGCTTCAGCTCTTAAAAGAGGCACAGCTTGACGCATCATGTTAGATCCCATTAAAGCACGGTTAGCATCATCATGCTCTAAAAATGGAATTAAAGAAGCTGCTATAGATGCAATTTGGTTTGGAGCAACGTCCATTAGCTCAATTTGCTGAGGTTCGCTCAAAATAAAATCACCTTCGTCTCTTGATTTTACTCTTGATGAAACAAATGTTCCGGCATCATCAATCTGAGCATTAGCTTGTGCAATTACAGTATTTTCTTCTTCTGCACTTAAATAAACTATATCATCAAAATATACTTTACTATCCACAACTTTACGATAAGGAGTTTCAATAAATCCAAGTTTATTTATTTTTGCATAAACACATAAAGAAGAAATCAAACCAATATTAGGACCTTCTGGAGTTTCAATAGGACACAAACGCCCGTAATGAGTATAGTGAACGTCACGAACTTCAAAACCTGCTCTTTCTCGTGACAGCCCACCAGGGCCTAAAGCTGAAAGTCTTCTTTTGTGAGTAATTTCAGCTAATGGATTGATTTGATCCATAAATTGAGACAATTGGTTTGTCCCAAAAAACGAATTTATTACAGATGATAAAGTTTTTGAGTTAATAAGATCAATAGGATGAAAAATCTCATTATCTCTAACATTCATTCTTTCGCGAATTGTACGAGACATACGAGCCAACCCAATGCCAAATTGATTAGCCAATTGTTCACCAACAGTTCTAACCCTACGATTGCTCAAATGGTCAATGTCATCAACATCTGCTTTAGAATTTACTAATTCTATTAAATATTTTATTATTTCAATTATATCTTCTTTAGTAAGAATTTTTATTTCGTCTGAAATATCTAAGTTTAGTTTTCTATTCATTCTAAACCTACCAACATCACCTAAATCATAACGTTTATCAGAAAAGAACAACTTATCTATAACATCACGTGCAGTAGCCTCATCTGGCGGTTCGCTACTACGTAATTGACGATAAATACTTACAACAGCTTCTTTTTCCGAATTACATGAATCTTTTTGTAAAGTGTTGTAAATTATTGCATAATCAGAAACTTTTTGATTTTCTTTATGTAAAAGAATAGTTTTAGTTCCAGATTCTAAAATTAATTCTATATGTTGAGTTTCTATAATTATTTCTCTATCAATAATAACTTCGTTACGCTCTATAGATACAACTTCAGCAGTATCTTCGTCAACAAAGTCTTCTATCCATGTTTTTAAAACTCTAGCTGCTAATCTTCTACCTACTACTCTTTTCAAGGCAGTTTTAGAAACTTTAATTTCGTCAGCCAAATCAAAAATTTCTAAAATATCTTTATCGCTTTCAAAACCTATAGCTCTTAATAAAGTAGTAACAGGTAATTTCTTTTTTCTATCAATATATGCATACATCACACTATTGATATCAGTTGCAAACTCAATCCAAGAACCTTTAAAAGGAATGATACGGGCTGAATATAATTTAGTTCCATTAGCATGAATAGATTGGCTAAAGAAAACGCCAGGAGATCTATGCAATTGAGAAACTATTACTCTTTCAGCTCCATTTATCACAAAAGTTCCACTAGGAGTCATGTATGGAACTGTGCCTAACCAAACATCTTGAACTGAAGTTTCAAAATCCTCATGTTCAGTGTCAGTGCAATACAATTTTAGTTTTGCTTTCAAAGGCACACTATAAGTTAATCCACGTTCAACACATTCTTTAATACTGTACCGTGGTGCATCCAAAGTATAATCTAAAAATTCTAATACAAAGTTATTTCTAGTGTCATTAATAGGAAAATTATCTAAAAACACTTTGTACAAACCTTCAGATTTTCTTTGTTCTGCTGTAGAGTCTAACTGAAAAAACTCTTCAAATGATTTTATTTGTATTTCTAAAAAATCAGGATATTCCATCTGATTTTTTGTTATCGAAAAATTTATTCTTTGTTTTGTATTACCAACCATTTTACAATTATTAATTAAGAACCTAAACAATAACAACAAAAGGCTTAAAACCCAAAATGGGTTTTAAACCTATAATTTTATACAACACAAAGTTGTTTATTTAAGTTCGACTTCTGCACCTGCTTCTTCTAATTGAGCTTTAAGTGCATTTGCCTCGTCCTTTGGAACTCCTTCTTTAATTGCTTTTGGAGCTTCGTCAACAAGGGCTTTAGCTTCTTTAAGACCTAGTCCTGTTAATTCTTTTACTAACTTAACTATTTGTAATTTTTGAGCCCCTGCGCTTTTTAATATAACGTCGAACTCTGTTTTTTCTGCTTCTACTGCTTCGCCAGCACCTGCTACTGGTCCGGCTACTGCAACTGCTGCAGCTGCTGGCTCAATGCCATATTCTTCTTTTAGGATATTTGCTAACTCGTTAACATCCTTAACAGTAAGGTTAACTAATTCTTCTGCTAACTTCTTAAGATCTGCCATTTTAATTTGTTTTTAATTTGTTTTTAAACTAAATTTCTAATTCTCTTTCTGATAAGGTTTTTACTAAACCTCCTAATAAATTTTTACCTGATTCAAGTTGTCCAAGAACTGTTTTTATTGGTGATTGTAATAATAAAATAATATCGCCAATAAGTTCATCTTTTGATTTAAGACTTGCCAAAGCATTTAATTGGTCAGACCCAATATAAAATGACTCTTCAGCATAAGCACCTTTAAAAAGAGGTTTGTCGTTCTTTTTATTCAATTCTTGAATTAATTTTCCTGGAACATTAGCAACGTTAGTAAACATTACTGTAGTGTTTTCTTTTAAAACACTAAAAAGTTCCTGAAAATCACGCCCACTTCTTTCTAAGGCTTGCTTAAAAAAAGTATTTTTAACAACAATCAGTTCAATGTCTTTCTCGAAACATTTTTTTCTTAACTCGTAAGTTTGCGCCGCATCTAGCCCCGAAATATCTGTTAAATAAAAGTGGCTATACTCGTTTATTGTCGCTTTCAAATTTTCGATAAGTGCATTTTTATCTTCTCGTTTCATAACCGGCAACTTGTTAATTACTAATTAATTGATTTTGGATCGATTTCAATACCGGGACTCATTGTACTAGACAAATAAATACTTCTTACGTAAGTACCTTTTGCTGCCGTTGGTTTAAGTTTTATTATTGTCTGAAGAATTTCAGTTGCGTTATCAACTATTTTTTCAGAACTAAACGAAACTTTACCAATGCCGGCATGAATAATACCGTATTTGTCCACTTTAAAGTCAATCTTTCCTTTTTTAACGTCCTCGACTGCTTTGCCGATCTCCATAGTTACTGTACCTGCTTTAGGATTTGGCATTAAACCTCTAGGACCTAGTATTCTACCAAGTCGTCCTAATTTAGCCATAACCTGAGGCATAGTAATTATAATATCAATATCTGTCCACCCGCCCGAAAGTTTTTCAATATAATCATCTAATCCAACATAATCAGCGCCAGCATCTTTAGCTTCTTGCTCTTTATCTGGAGTACACAAAACCAAAACTCTAACTTCCTTTCCTGTTCCGTGAGGCAAAGTTGTAATACCTCTAACCATTTGATTTGCTTTACGCGGATCAACACCTAAGCGGACATCAATATCTACAGAAGCATCAAATTTTGTAAAAGTAAAATCTTTCACAAGTTTTGCAGCTTCTTGAAGATCGTACTTCTTGCCTTTTTCAAGCTTAGCTAAAGCGTTTTTTCTATTTTTGCTAATTTTTGTCATTTCAAAAAGTACTTTAATTATTTTTAATTGGTGATTTTCCTTTTACAGAAATTCCCATACTTCTAGCTGTGCCTGCAACCATACTCATAGCCGAATCTAGTGTGAAAGCATTTAAGTCAACCATCTTAGCCTCTGCAATAGCTTTAACTTGCTCCCAAGTTACTGAACCAACTTTATTTCTATTGGGTTCTGCCGAGCCTTTATTAACTTTTGATTGCTCTAACAACTGAATCGCAACCGGTGGGGTTTTTACAATAAAATCAAAAGATTTATCACCATAATATGTGATAATTACCGGTAAAACTTTACCTGCTTGATCTTGGGTCCTACCATTAAATTGTTTGCAGAACTCCATGATATTTAAACCTTTTGACCCTAATGCGGGACCCAAAGGTGGAGATGGATTAGCGGCACCGCCTTTTACTTGTAGTTTTATAAAACCACTAATTTGTTTTGCCATAAACTTTACTTTCTAAATAAAAGATTACTCTTTTTCTACTTGTACAAATCGAAGCTCTAGTGGAGTTTTTCGACCAAAAATTTTGACCATAACTTTCAGCTTTTTCTTCTCATCATACACTTCTTCTATCACACCACTAAAACCACTAAATGGACCATCAATAACTTTTACGGGTTCTCCAACATAAAAAAGCATACTTACTTCTTCATCACTCTCAGCAAGCTCGTCAACTTTACCAAGTATTCTAGCTATCTCATCATTTCGTAAAGGTATTGCATGACCATCTTTGGTTTTTAGAAAACCTATTACTCCGCTTACATTTTTTATAATGTGCTCTACTTCACCGTCTAAAGCAGCATGTAATAAAATATAACCAGGGAAAAAACTCCTTTCCTTAGTAACATGTTTTCCATTTCTGACCTGATAAACTTTTTCTATCGGTATAAGAACCTGAGAAACTTGGTCTTGAAGTTCAAGCCTAGCAATCTCTGCCTCAAGGTATTCTTTTACCTTTTTCTCTTTTCCGCTAAGAGCCCTAACAACATACCATTTTTTAACTATCTCTGACATATCCGATAAAATTTAGGTTTAATAAAATATGCTATATATTACTTCAAGTAGATTTTTAAAGGTATAATCCATCAAGAAGACAACCATAGCAAATATTAAGGAAGCAACCATTACCACAACTGCACTACTCTGAAGTTCTGACCATTTAGGCCAAGTAACTTTATGAACTAGTTCATTGTAGGTATCTTTGAAATATTCTTTAATTTTTCTCATTTCAATATCTCGTTTGCACGGGAGGAGCGACTCGAACGCCCGACACCTAGTTTTGGAGACTAGTGCTCTGCCAACTGAGCTACACCCGTAGAAAAATGAAGCAAGGAATACCCTCGCTTCATATTCTTTATTTCCAATTATTCAATAATTTCTGTAATTTGACCAGCTCCAACAGTTCTACCACCTTCACGGATAGCAAAACGAAGACCAACGTTACAAGCTACTGGGTAAATCAATTCAACTTCAATTGAAACATTATCACCAGGCATAACCATTTGAACGCCTTCTGGCAAGTGAATTTCACCAGTGATATCCAAAGTTCTCAAAAAGAATTGAGGACGATATTTGTCGTGGAATGGAGTATGACGACCACCTTCTTCTTTTTTCAAAATATAAACCTCAGCCTTAAATCTTGTGTGAGGTTTAATTGTTCCAGGTTGTGCAATTACTTGACCTCTTTTGACTTCATCCTTATCAACACCACGAAGTAACAAACCAACATTATCACCAGCTTCGCCTCTATCCAATATTTTACGGAACATCTCAACTCCTGTAACAACAGTTTTGCGGGCTTCTTCACCTAAACCAATTATATGAACCTCATTACCTGTATTAATAACTCCGGTTTCGATACGACCAGTAGCAACTGTTCCACGACCTGTAATAGAGAATACGTCTTCAACAGGCATTAAGAATGGTTTTTCATTATCACGTGGAGGAATTGGAATCCAAGTATCAACTGCATCCATTAATTCCATTACTTTATCTTCCCATTCAGGTTCGCCGTTTAATGCTCCTAAGGCAGAACCTCTAATAACAGGACAATCATCACCTTCAAAACCGTAGAAATTCAACAAATCACGAACTTCCATTTCAACTAATTCCAATAGTTCTTCATCGTCAACTAAGTCAACTTTATTTAAGAAAACAACTATTCTTGGAACGTTTACCTGACGTGCTAAAAGTATGTGTTCGCGTGTTTGAGGCATAGGACCATCAGTTGAAGCAACAACAATAATAGCACCGTCCATTTGTGCAGCACCTGTTACCATGTTTTTTACGTAGTCAGCGTGACCAGGACAGTCAACGTGCGCATAGTGTCGTGCAGCAGTTTGGTACTCAACATGTGAAGTATTAATAGTAATACCTCTTTCTTTTTCTTCTGGAGCATTGTCAATAGAATCAAAGCTCATTACAGCCGACAAACCTCTTTTTCCTAAAACTGTTGTAATAGCAGCAGTTAAAGTGGTTTTACCATGGTCAACGTGACCAATAGTACCAATATTTACGTGCGGTTTCGACCTATCAAATTTTTCTTTAGCCATGGCTTAAAACATTAAATATTAATAATTAAACTTATTTTAATTTATAAATTACAAAAAATTGAGCCAATGATGGGAATTGAACCCATGACCTCTTCCTTACCAAGGAAGTGCTCTACCCCTGAGCTACATTGGCACCTTCGAGCGGGAAACGAGACTCGAACTCGCGACCCTCAGCTTGGAAGGCTGATGCTCTACCAACTGAGCTATTCCCGCAACCTAAGTGTAGTGGGGGGAGAAGGATTCGAACCTCCGAAGTCGTACGACAACAGATTTACAGTCTGCCCCAGTTGGCCACTTTGGTATCCCCCCAAGAAATCTTGGAGCCGATGAACGGACTCGAACCGCCGACCGGCTGATTACAAATCAGCTGCTCTACCAACTGAGCTACATCGGCCAAAATATAAATAATTCATACATTTAAAAGAACATCCTTTTTACTCACAAAAAAGGTTTGCAAATGTATGAATTATTTATTTCATTCCAAAACTTTTTAAAACTTTTTTTTAAAATTTTTAATTATCTTAATTTTTCTCTGTATTTTTTTAATTGACGACGTAGGGCAGCCGTTGCTAAATCAACAGATTCTTCAAAAGTGTTACGCTGACGTTTTGCAAAAACATCATTAGCATATGGCACATTAATTTTAATTTCAGCTACTTTATTGTCCTTAGTATCTGAATTTTCTATGCGTAAAATCACCTCAGCATCGATAATTTTGTCAGCAACCTGACTTAATTTGCCAACTTTATTCTCAATATAAGCAATTAATTTTTTATCCGCATCAAAACGAACAGATTGAATTTTAATTTCCATATTATACTCCTTTCTTTTATTGTGCCCTAGGATGGGCTTGTTTATAAATAGTTTTTATTTTTGAAAATGTATTATGTGTATAAACTTGTGTGGCTACCAAACTTGTATGTCCTAATAATTCTTTAATAGAATTCAAATCAGCTCCATTATTAAGCATATGCGTAGCAAAACTATGACGCAATACATGTGGAGAACGCTTATCCAAGCGACTGACCAAACCTAAATAATATTGAATTTTTCTATAAACAAAATTTGGATACATTTTATTGCCTTTATCCGTAACTAATAAAAAATCATTTGCTTCACATGAAAATCCAAAATCGCTTTTTTTAGAAACATAATTATTAAACATATTATTAATATAGGTATTAAAAGGCACAATTCTTTCTTTATTCCCTTTTCCTAATATTTTAACATTTGCTCTAAAAACATCAATATCTTTATGCTTTAAATTTATTAATTCTGAAAGTCGCATACCAGTATTATAAAAAAGCTCAATCATAAACCTGTCGCGTAAACCAAAAAAATCATCAGTAAAAAAAGAATTATTATCCAAATCATTCATTTGATTTTCTTGAACAAACTCCGGCAATCTTTTTGCTCGCTTAGGCAAAACTATTTTTAGCATAGGATTTTTTGTAATATATCCTAATTTCATTAAATATTTTACATAAGATTTCAAACTTGAAACTTTTCTGTTAATGCTAGTAGAAGATAAACCTTTCTCCGACAAACTTGCTATCCAAGCTCTTATTTTTTTATATTCAGGAATTAAAGTTTCATCATTAGATTTTAATAAAATAAAATTACGAAACTGCACTAAATCAGTCTCGTAAGAATTTATTGTATTTTCAGAAAATCGTTTCTCGAAACGAATATATTTAATAAAATTATTAATATTCATATTAAATTAATCAATCACTTCCTAGCTTCGTCAATTAATTAATACGAAAGTTTTAATAAAAAGTTACATTAAATTAAAAAAAATTAACTATTTTCTTGCATAGTCAATAAATGCTGAACATAACGCGCATGAATCATCTGCTGACGCTTAGTTACAGAAGGCTTTGCAAAAGATTGACGTCTTCTTAATTCTTTTACAACTCCAGTTTTTTCAAATTTTCTTTTAAAACGCTTTAAGGCTCTATCAATATTTTCGCCATCTTTTACTGGTACAATAATCATTATTATTATTTTTATTATTTATATTAAAATTTATTTTTAATTTTGGACTGCAAAAATATAAAATTTATATTATCTAACAAAATTTTTAAATAATATTTTTCTCAAGTTTTGCAATATCGTTTTTTACAACAGAATTCACTAAATTTGCCTATTCATATCCTTAGAAATATTATTTTTGCATAAAATTATAACAAATGACTTTAATAAAATCAATTTCCGGAATTAGAGGCACTATAGGAGGTGTTGCTAACGAAAACTTAACTCCTAGCGACATTGTAAAATATATAACTGCCTATTCTTTATGGCAAAAAGAAACAAACAAAAAAGCCAAAACAATAGTTGTTGGTCGAGACGCTCGTCCTTCAGGAAAAATAATTGAAAATATTGTAGTTGCTGTTTTCAATTCCTTGGGCTTTGATGTAATAAATATTGGTTTAGCAACGACTCCGACCACAGAATTTGCGGTAATAAACGAAAAAGCGGATGGAGGAATAATTATAACTGCTAGTCATAATCCTAATAATTGGAACGCCCTAAAACTTTTAAATAATAAGGGCGAGTTTTTAAATGCTGATGAAGGGAAAAGAATTTTAGAACTTGCCGAAACATCAAAGGCTGAGTTTGCAGAAGTTGGCAAACTAGGCAATACAACAAAACTTAGAAATTATGAAAACCTGCATATTGATTCTATTTTAAAACTAAAATTAGTAAACAAAGAATTAATTAAAGCCTCAAATTTCACAGTTGCCATAGATTGCGTAAATTCTGTTGGTGGTTTCGCAATTCCAAAACTACTTAAAAGTTTAGGAATTAAAAACATTATTGAACTTTATTGCACACCAAACGGTCAATTTCCTCATAATCCAGAACCTCTACCCGAAAATTTAACAGAAATAAGCAAACTAATTAAAGAAAAAAAAGCTGATATAGGTTTTGTTGTTGACCCAGATGTTGATAGACTTGCTATAGTTTGCGAAGATGGAACTATGTTTGGTGAAGAATATACTTTAGTAGCTGTTGCAGACTATGTTTTATCAAAAACTCCTGGCAATACTGTGTCAAATCTTTCATCAACCAGAGCTTTGAGAGATGTTTCTGAAAAATACGGAGTTGAATACAATTCTGCTGCTGTAGGCGAAGTAAATGTTGTAGCAAAAATGAAAGAAACAAATGCTGTAATTGGTGGCGAAGGGAATGGTGGTGTAATCTATCCAGAATCTCACTACGGAAGAGATGCCTTGGTAGGAATTGCTTTGTTTTTAAGTTTCTTAGCTGAAAAACAACTTAAAGTTTCTGAATTAAAAAAAACATACCCAAATTATTTTATTTCAAAAAATAAAATTGAACTTACAAAAGACATTAATTTAAATAATATTTTTGAAAAACTTCTAGAAAAATACAAAAACAACCCTCATCACACAATAGATGGCTTAAAAATCGAATTTCCAGAAACCAAAGAATGGGTGCATTTACGCTCATCAAATACAGAACCTATTATTAGAATTTATTGCGAAAGTTTAAACCAAAAAAATGCTGAAGCTTTAGCAAAAAAATTTATCGAAGAAATAAAAAATTTAATGTAAACTATACAAAACAAATTGATATAAACACAAATACAGATTTGTTATTTTTATTTTGTAATTTTACATCATGATTTCTAAAGATGATTTAGATATTAAAATCAAGGCTTTACCACAAAACCCTGGAGTTTATAAATATTTTGATAAACAGGGGAATATTATTTATGTAGGTAAAGCCAAAAATTTAAAAAAAAGAGTTTCTTCTTATTTTGTAAAAAATCATCAATCATACAAAACCAATGTTCTAGTAAAAAGAATTAAAAACATTGAATATATAGTTACTGAAACCGAAAATGACGCATTACTTTTAGAAAATATTTTAATTAAATCATTACAACCACGCTATAACGTAATGTTAAAGGATGACAAAACTTATCCGTGGATTTGTATTAAAAAAGAAAGTTTTCCACGTGTGTTTTATACCCGTCAAAAAATAAAAGATGGTAGCGAGTATTTTGGCCCTTTTACTTCGGTTTACACAATAAAAACCCTATTAAATTTAATACGTCAATTATATCCAATTCGCACTTGTAACTTAAATTTAAGCCAAGAAAATATAAAAAATAAAAAATTTAAAGTTTGTTTAGAATATCATTTAGGAAATTGCTTAGCGCCCTGCATAGGAGCTATTGACGAAGAAACATATTTACAGTGGATTGCTGATATTAGAAAAATTTTAAAAGGTGATTTACAACAAATCCAATCTTTTTTCACAAAGCAAATGAAAAACCATGCAGCTAATCTTGAGTTTGAAAAAGCAGCAGAAATAAAATCAAAACTAGGTATTATTGAAAATTACAAAAGTAAATCTAGCATTGTAAATACAAATATTTCAGATACCGAGGCCTTTGGCTTTGCAAAAGATATTAATTCAGCTTATGTATCTTATATTAGAATACAATCAGGAACTGTAATTGCAGCTCATTCAGTAGAAATACGAAAAAAAATTGACGAATCTGACGAAGATATGATTTTATTTGCTCTATTAGAACTTAGAGACAGTTTAAACTCAGATGCAAAAACTACTTTACTGCCTTTTAAAATTGATTTTGAAGTTGAAAACACTAAAATAGAAGTCCCTAAGCGTGGCGATAAATATAGTATAATTGAGCTTGCCAATAGAAACGCAAAGTTTTTTATGCTTGAGAAACACAAACAAATAGAAAATAAAAATCCGGAAAAACATATACAAAGAAAACTAGAAACTTTACAGAAAGATTTGAATTTACCCGAATTGCCACGCCATATAGAATGCTTTGATAACTCAAACATACAAGGTGAAAACCCTGTTGCTGCTTGTGTAGTTTTTAAAAATGCACGTCCCTCAAAAACCGATTACCGACACTATAATATAAAAACTGTTGAAGGATCTGATGATTATGCGTCTATGAGCGAAATTGTGTATCGTCGTTATAAAAGATTGCTTGAAGAAAAAAAAGAACTGCCTCAACTAATTATTATTGATGGTGGAAAAGGTCAACTAAGTTCAGCTGTAAAAAGTTTAAAAAATCTAAATTTAGAAAATATTAGTATTATAAGTATAGCAGAAAAACTTGAAGAAATTTATTTTCCAAATGATTCTATCCCACTTTATCTTGATAAAAGCTCCGAATCTTTAAAATTAATTCAATTCGCTAGAGACGAAGCTCATAGGTTTGGACTCAATTTTCATAGAAATAAAAGATCTGCTAGTTTTACAGTATCAGAACTTGAAAATATTAATGGGATTGGGGATAAAACAATAGATTTATTATTAACAAAATATAAAAGCGTGAACCAAATTAAAAAAGCTAAAACCGAAGATTTAGAAAAATTAATTGGCATATATAAAGCAAAACTTTTAATTGATTATTTTAAAATTAAACAAAATTCAAATGAATAAGATAAAATATTTTTTTCACCTTTTAAGCTATTTGCAATATCCACTATTGATTGTAGGATTGTTTTTTATTGTAAAACCCTTCTTTAAAGGATTTGATTACTTGTCTTCAAATTCTGAATATGTATTTCAGAATTATAATTATGCATTAATTTTTTTAGGATTAACACTAGGCTTTGCTTCTCTTCAAGATTCAACAAAAACTACTCTTAAATACGAGAAAAATATTTGGCGAAATCCAAAAAAAGCAAAACGAATCATGATTTTCACAATTGCTACAATGATTATTTTTCTTTTTGCAGGCGTGTTTGGATTTATAATGAAAGACAGTTTTGTCAAGGATTTTGCTTATGGTTCTATTGTTTTGGCAGTTGGGCTTCTTGGATATTTAAAATTACAAATGGAAATGTATGAAAATCATAAACCATAAAAAAAAGTGTTTGCTTAAATTAGGAATAGTAATTAAATTTGCAATCATATAAAATATCCAAACCCAAGTTTTAGAAAGCATAATTTATTATTGATTATTTTAAAAATGAAAAGACTAACTAATATTTTTTTGATTATTGTATTAATAAGTTTTTCGTTTGAAGTTATTGCTTCACATAAAATTTATATTTTACACGGATATGCAAGCAGCAAATCAATAATGAATAGAATAAAAAAAGATTTAAAAAAATCTGGTTTTTTAGTAGAAAACTATGACTATCCTGCTCTTTATGTTGACTTGGACAGTTTAGGTAAAAAATTATACTTAGATGTTTTAGAAGATAATTATGACTCTGTTTCCTTTGTAACTCATTCTATGGGTGGATTAGTTGTGAGGAATATGGTAAAATATTCTGCTGCAGACCTGAATTTTCCAAAAATTTATAGAATTGTAATGATAGCACCACCAAACCGTGGAGCAGATATTGCTGATTTTTTCAAAAATACTAAACTAATAAAAAAAATGTTGGGACCAAATGTTGAAAAAATGACAACTGACTCAACTTCCTATGCTAATCAATTACCAATTCCGATAAATACAGAACTTGGAATAATTGTTGGAGAATCAAAATATAAGGCCGGTTATAATTGGTTTATTGGTAGAAAAAATGACGGACTTTTAATTCCTGAAAGAGTGTTTTTAGGAAATGAAAAAGATGTAGCTATTTGTAATTATAGCCATTTAGGAGTTGTAAAAAACAAAAAACCTAGAAAATTAGTTTTAGAATTTCTAAAACACGGAAATTTTAAATCAAAGTAAGAAAACAAGATTCTTACTTATCCATAAATTTTTCCAAATTAATAATAAATCTTTCGTGTTTTCCACTTCCTATCTCAGCTTCTTCGTCAAAAGCTTTTACAGAAAAAACCAATCTGCGTCTGTCAATTTCAATTAATTCTGACTTACAAAATACTTTTTTGCCAACAGGAGTTGCTTTTGTATGTACAATATCAACCTTAGTTCCGACTGTTCCAAAACCTTGTGGCAAAAATTCCATAACTGACTTATAACATGTATTTTCCATTAAAGCAATCATTGCTGGCGTAGCGAAAACTTCCACTAAACCACTTCCATATTTTGCAGCAGTATCTTCAAAACTTACAATTTGCTCTTGATAGCCTTGTATTCCGATTTTTAAATTAAATTCCATATAAAATATTTAGTTTTACAAAAATAAAAAAAATAACAAGGAAAAATTAAGCAAACTCATTAATCAGATTAATCAAACTCGGATAAGAATTTTCTGTAAACTTAGTTTGTAACAGATCAAACTTTGACCATGCAATATTTGTAATTCCTTCCTCTATTTGTGGTTTTAATTCGTAATTTTCTTTAAAAAACATTTCGAACCACTGCGTTTCTTTGAGTGCAAACTTTCCTTTATAATGATAAATATGATAGCTGTTTGGCAATTTAGATTTAATAAGCAAATCTTTTTCTAAAATTCCACATTCTTCTGAAACTTCGCGAATAGCAGCTTGCTGAACTGTTTCATTATTTTCAACTTTTCCTTTTGGAAAATCCAAATATCCCAACCTTTGCAAATATAGTATTTCATTATTTTTATTTTTAACTATACCACCGGCAGCAAGGATAAAAACAAAAAATTCTTTTAAATACTCCATGATTATTTCGGGTTTTTCGCAATATATATTAATATTCTCAGAATTTTCAGAGTCTAAAAACTTAAAAATTTGATTTTTAATTTCAAATTTATTTTCAAATTTTACTTTTATTGTATAAATGTTATGAAACTCTTTTTCAGAAAGAATTAGAATCTTATTTTTGTAATAAATTTTAAACATAATTTTATGAATCAACTTGAAAGGCAAATTGCCGAGAAACTTTTACAAATTAAAGCAATAAAATTACAACCTGCAAATCATTTTACTTGGGCTTCGGGTTGGTTTTCGCCTATTTATTGCGACAATAGAAAAACTCTTTCTTTTCCGGAATTTAGAACTTTTATAAAAGAAGCTTTTGTAAAAATAATTAAGGAAAAATTTGAAGATTTTGATGTAATAGCCGGTGTTGCAACGGGAGCAATTGCTCAAGGCGTTTTAGTGGCAGATGCCATGAATAAGCCTTTTGTTTATGTTCGTCCACAAGCAAAAGAGCACGGAATGGGAAATAAAATTGAAGGACATCTCGACCAAAACAAAAAAGTTTTAATAATTGAAGATTTAATTTCAACAGGTGGAAGCAGTTTGAGTGCAGTAAAGGCAATTCGTGAAGCAAATTGCGAAGTTGTGGGAATGGCTGCTATTTTTACTTACAATTTTCAAAAAGCCATAGATAATTTTGCGAATGAAAACGTAAAATTAATTACTTTAAGTAATTATGATATTTTGATTGAAACAGCTATTAGAATGGGTTATGTCTCAAATACTGATTTGAATTTATTAAAAGAGTGGAGACTTGACCCAGCAAATTGGAAAAAATAATAAAACAAAAAAAATGGAAGTTATTAGTAAAACAGGAAAAATAAATAATTCTGATGAAAGAATTTTTAATTTTTTTTCAGATTTTAGAAATATTTCAAAACTAATTCCGCCCGAAGTTGAAAACTGGCAAGCAGAACAAGATTGGTGTTCTTTTACTACCAAAGGACAAAACATAAAATTAATTATTATTGATAAAGAAGAGTTTAAAACCATTAAAATTTCTGGAGATGATAATTCGCCCTATAATTTTAATTTGTGGATACAATTAAAACAAATTACAGCATATGAAACCGCTGTAAGACTTGTTGTACGAGCTGACTTAAATATGATTATGCGAAAAGCCGTAAAAAAACCTTTACAAAAAGGTTTAGACCAAATGATTGATTATATGAAAATGTTACCATACTAAAAGTAAAAAAATAGCTCCGAAAATTGGAGCTATTTTTTTAATATATTTAGGTATTATAGTTTATCTACTAACTTGAAGTCTGCGATTTATTACTTGACCATCTTCTAGGCTAATCATTATAATATACATTCCAGGCATTAAATCTTGGATATTCAAAGTATAATCACCAATTGTATCAACATTTGTTTTAATACTAATTTTTCCAAGTAAATCCACAATTTGCACATCTTTCATAAATGAAGAATAAGTACTTTCAATTGTAATTTGCTCTCTTGCAGGATTAGGATATATATTTATTTCTCCTTGATTAGCAAAGTTGTCTGAAATTGCGTTTTGACAATCAATACTAAGCTCTATTGTTGTTTCTCCTTGACCATCTCTTAAGTCAGCAATTAAATAATAAGTTTGACCAGAAGTTAAATCTATAGAATATTTACTAGTAGTTGATTCTGCATTCCAATAATATGGATCTTCTAGCAAATTTTCAGAATTTGGATCACAATCAGACATTAAGAAAAAGTCTGCATTATTATCTCCTTGATATAAATTAAATTCGTAGGTTTCGCTAGAGTTAGGAATAAATTTGAATACTTTTTCGCTACCTGTGTAATTAATTTCTACCTCATTGTAATTTGTCCAATACCCATGATTTGGAATTAAAGTTGCTGTATAAATTTCTCCACAAACAATTTCTATTATATCATCACAAGGATTTGAATTAACTTTAACAGAAATAACAGTTTCATTATAATCATATAAATCCGCTATTAAGAAATAATCTGTTTCAGCAACTAACTCAACTGTAAATAGTCTGTTTCCTTCATTTCCTTCCCAATATCCCAAACTACTGGTTGTTAAATTTGTAGAAAGAGGATCACAATCAGACATTAACATAAAATCAGCATCGGCTTCTCCTTCATCAACAAAAAACTCAAAAACGCCACTTGTAGTAGGAGTAAATTTAAATACTTTTTCGGTTCCACTATAATATTCAGAATTATCACTATAATCTTCCCAATAGCCTCCCTCTGGATATAAATTTGCATAATAAGTTACACCTAAGTCCATTTCTGTAATATCATCACATGGATTTGCACTAACTCTTACAGTTACTGTAGTAGCTATGGTAGAATTTAAATCTGCAATTAAATAATAAGCTACACCTTCTTCTAACTCAATTTCAAAATAATTATTTCCATAATCACCACCCCAAACATTAAATGTAACATCAGTTAAATTTTCAGATTCTGGGTTACAATCAGACATTAAAATAAAATCTGCATCATAAAATCCCTCATCAACATAATATAAGTAAGTACCACTAAAACTTGGAATAAATTTGAACACTTTTTCGCTACCTTCATAATCCTCGCTTACATCAGTATAATTTGTCCAATAACCACTATTTGGATATAATGTAGCTGAATAATTTGTATTTAATTCCATTTCTGTAATATCATTACATGGATCTGTGCTTATTCTAACTTGAACAGTAGTACTATTGTAGGCAAGTTTATGTAAATCAGCAATTAAATAATAAGTTGTATTTTCTTCTAGGTCAAGGAAAAAGTTTTGAGAACCAATATCTCCTTCAAAATAACCTGTTTCTCCAGATAAATTTTCTGACTCAGGATTACAATCACTCATCAAGAAAAAGTCAGCATTTTCGCTTCCTTGATCAACAAATAAGTTATACATACCTGCATTTGAAGTTTTAAACTTAAATACCTTTTCACTACCTTCATAATCAGCACTAACATCAGAATAATTTGTCCAATAACCACTATTTGGAACCAAAGTAGCTGTATAAGTTGTACCAAACTCCATTTCTGTAATAAAGTTACAAGGGCTAGTTGAAACTTTAACAGTTACAGTAGTTGGGTTTGTAACAGATTCGAACAAATCAGCAATTAAATAATACTCTGTGCCTGCAACTAAATCAACACTAAAGTTTTTAGAAGTAGTTCCACCATTCCAATATGTTCCAATAAAGTTATCCGCCAAAGGACTACAAGCTGTCATTAAGAAAAAGTCAGCATTTTCGCTTCCTTGGTCAACATAAAAATCATAGTTTGCACTTTCTTCAGGAATAAAGACAAAGACTTGTTCGCTACCAGTATAATTGTATTCAACATCAGTATAGTTAACCCAAACTCCATCATCAGGAACTAAGTAAGCAGTATATGTTTGATTTAGTTCAATTTCTATAGCAGTTTCACAAGGAGATAAGTCTATATCAACCCTTACAGAAATTTCAGACTCAGACAAGTCATCTAAATCTGCTATCAGATAATAAGTTTCTCCCACCTCTAATTCAATCAAAATCACATCGTCAGGATAACCAAACCAAAGTGCATAAGTATTATTGATAAAATTATTAGACTCCGGATTGCATTCGGACATTAAAACAAACATAGCAGAACCAGCATTATCCAAATAAAATCTATGAATACCAGTAAAGTTTGCTGTATATTCAAACACTTTTTCTGTTCCCAAAAATTCCCAACCAGTAGGAGTATTTGTATAATTATCCCAATAGCCTCCCGCATCATAAAGAGTAGCATAATAAGTTTCACCAAATTCCATCACAGTAATATCTTCACAGGGCTCAAGACTAATTTTAACACGTAGAAAAGAATAATCTTCACCAGTACGTAAATCTGCTATCAAGTAATAATCAACACCGGCTTCTAGTTCCATAGTATGAAAACCTTCGTCAATTTTACCATCCCAAAATCCAGTTGGCGTAAGATTTTCTGAATCTCCGTCACAAGCAGACATTAAAAAGAAATCAACATCTCTATGTTCTTCTACAAAAATATCATATTCTCTAGTTGTTGTAGGAGTAAATTTATATACTTTTTCGCCACCTGAATATTCTCGACTAACACCAGGATAACTAGTAATATTTCCACTATTTGGATAAAGCCATGCCGAATATAAAACTCCTAATTCCATTTCTGTAATATCATCGCATGAATTTACGCTAACTTTAACACTAATTTCTGTTTCAGCATCAGTATCCATAAGATCAGCAATTAAATAATAATCTTGACCGGCTGTTAGATTTGCAAAATAGGCCTGACTAAAATCATCTCCTTCCCAAAAATCTACTTCAACTAAACTAGTAGCATTTGGGTCGCAATCTGACAATAAAAAGAAATCTGCATCTCTAACACCTTGGTCTAAATAAAATTCGTAAGTAGCTGTTGATTCGGGAGTAAATTTAAACACAGCCTCACTGCCTGTGTAAATGTTTGATCCGCTTCCATAACTGTTCCAATATCCCATATTAGGCTTAAGTGTAGCATTATAAACTTGATTTAATGTAACTTCTACAGGAGCTTCACAAGGATTTTGTCTAACACTAATAGTTGTTTGCGTAGCATCCTCGCCGGCTAACAAATCTACAAATAAATAATAATTTACATATTGAGTTAAATTAATTGAATAATAATTTACAGAACCATCACCTTCCCAAAAACCATTTGCGGAATTAGTTAGATTTTCAGAACTATGATCACAACTTGAAAATAGCATAAAGTCAGCATCATTTTCTCCTTGATTTAGAAAAAAGTCATATTGTCCTGTCGTAGATGGGGTAAATTTATATACTCGTTCACTACCAGTATAAGAGTTAGTGTTTTCTGAATAAGACTCCCAGTACCCAATATTAGGATAAAGATTTCCTGTATAAACTTCA
>Ga0265293_10002095_pt1:0-40000 | contig 41399 bp, 31 predicted proteins | sample Munlanlewell138R_FD_192505 | JGI IMG/M metagenome (GOLD analysis project Ga0265293, IMG submission 192505) | Leachate microbial communities from a municipal landfill in Southern Ontario, Canada - Leachate well 138R | ecosystem: Engineered > Solid waste > Landfill > Unclassified | place...
CAGAGGTTTACAATGGTACAGATGCAGATTATACTGTTATTGGTGGAGTAAGTGATACAACCTTTTTCCGATTAACCGTAACTTGTACAAACAGTAGTGAAGTTGTGACCTCAAACATTATGGAAGTAACCCTTAAACCTGAAAATGAATGTTACTGTATTCCATCGGCTACTAATATGTCTCGTTATATAGATGATTTTACTACGACTGATGGTATTCAGAATATTACAAATGATGCTTCTGGATTCTCTCCAGATGGATATGGAGATTTCACCTCAATGGTTGCTTCTCATTACCAAGGGGAAGAAGTAAACTTTACTGCTTCATTTGGAGGAACAACTACATTTGGATTTAAAATTTGGATAGATTGGAGTCAAGACGGTGTTTTTGATGCTTCAGAAGTGGTCTTTCAGACTTCAAGCTATTCTAACACACATGTAGGGTCTTTTACAGTTCCATTAACTGCTTTACCAGGACAAACAAGAATGAGGATTGGAAATTCAAATACTCCTAATTCTGGTCCTGCTGATCCATGTGAGATAGAATATTCGAGTGGTGAGTTTGAAGATTATACATTTGAAATTATTGCGTTACCTGCTTGTGCTGGTATTCCTGATGCAGGAACCTTAACAGATATGGAAGTCTGCGCTGACTTTGATTTTACTTTAGCTTCTAGCGGGGTTTCTGACCTTCAATCTGGATTAACTTATCTTTGGGAATCCTCTCCTGATCAAGTTACTTGGACAGAGGTTTACAATGGTACAGATGCAGATTATACTGTTATTGGTGGAGTAAGTGATACAACCTTTTTCCGATTAACCGTAACTTGTACAAACAGTAGTGAAGTTGTGACCTCAAACATTATGGAAGTGACCCTTAAACCTGAAAATGTATGTTATTGTATTCCTGAAGCAACTAACGTGTCTCGTTATATAGATGATTTTGCTACGACTGGTGGAACTCAAAATATTACAAATGATGCTTCTGGGTTCTCAACTGGTGGATATGGTGATTTTACTAGTTTGATTGCATCTCAATTTAGAGGTGGTACAGTTAATTTCGATGTTAACTACGGAGGAACAAGTACATACGGATTTAAAATATGGATTGATTGGGAGCAAGATGGCGTTTTTGATGCTTCAGATGTTGTTTACGAAACCTCAAGTTATTCTAGTTCGCATTCTGGAAGTTTTACAGTTCCGCCAACGGCTTTAACGGGGACAACAAGAATGAGAATTGGTAACTCATATACTCCTAATTCTGGTCCTACTAACCCATGTGTGACAGGATATTCGAGTGGTGAATTTGAAGACTATACGTTTATTATTGAAGCAATAGATGCACCTATAATTACGCAAAACCCAACTGTACCTGATTGTATAACGGGTACTGAATTGACCTTGTCAGGTGATATAAGTGGTGGATATGTTTGGTATTGGCAAGTTGATGCGGATAGTATAAGTTTAGATAACTCTACAAATCCACTTGTTGTATATGAAAACGGAACATATTATGCGAAGACTTATGACCCTGCTACAGGAGGTTGGTCTGATGCTAGTTCTATAACTGTTTCAAATATACCAGTTGCACCAGCACCATCTGTACCAGTTGCAGCACAAAATCCAGCCTGTTTGCCGGGGACAACAATTTCAATGGACAATATGGATCCTACCTTAGACTATTATTGGCAAGGTACTGATGATATGGCGTCTGACATGACAGATCCCGCAACCGTACCTTATGATGTAACTACAACAGGAACATATTATGTAAAAGCACACGACCCAGTATCAGGCTGTTGGTCTGAGCCAGTTGGATTATTAGTAGAGGTTGGAACGCTGATACCTCCAGCTCCTATAGTAACAGACTCTTTGTTATATGTTTGTACTAATTCTACATCAGTTATGCTTGATGCACAAACAGTTGTCAATACAAATGGAAGTTTAACAACTACGCTTGCAGGTGGTAATGGTTGTGGCGGTGGTGCTATGTTTGACCTTGTTGTAACAACTAATGTTAATATTACTGGTTTTGATGTTGTTCCTAATTCTAATGGGGCTCAAGACGTAAATGTTTATTACAAAACAGGTTCTTACCAAGGTAGTCAAACGACTCCTTCAGATTGGACTCTTGCGGGAACTTACCCAATTACTGGTGCCAATGGTGTACCATCTTTTATAGATATTACTGATATACCGTTAGTTGCAGGACAGAATTATGGTTTCTTTATAAATTATAATGCCGATTACACAAATGAACCTGTTGGTACGACCTATACAGATGGGCTAATGACACTTACTGTTGGGGAAGGAATATGTACAACTTGGAGTTCTGGAAATGCAGGTCGTGCTTTTAATGGTACTATTTATTATGGTGAAAATATTCCTGCAGAAGCAGCATGGTATGATGCTATGACTGGAGGAAACTTTATTAGTAATGACAATCCTTTAGAAGCTGTTGGGACTTCCGTTATGCCTACAGCCGCTGATGGTACGTATGAATTTTATGTTGCTTCCAGCCTTGAAGGATGTGAAAGCCCAGAAAGAGTCTTAGTAACAGTTAATGTAGCACCAGTAAACGTAACACTTACTGCACAAGATGTTTCATGTAATAATGGAAATGATGGTACTTTCTTTATCGATGGAACACCAGATTGTGGGGTTCCACCATTTACATACTCTGTTGATGGCGGTGCGTTTGGACCAATTCCAACAGACTTAGTCCCTGGAGAACATACCGTTATTGTTAAAGATGACACGGGTGCAGAAAGTGCTGAATATACTATTGAAGTAGGTGACGCACCAGCTCCAGATGGAATTATTATTAATTCTATCTCTGACGATATGGTAAATGTATCTTGGAATGCAGGAAGTGCTGAAACTGCATGGTATGTTGAGTGGGGTGATAATACTTATGTCCCTGGTTCTGGAACACCAATTGGATCAATAACGGTTACTGATACGACCCATATCATTACAGGTCTTTCGCCATCAAGTTCATACAATATTTATGTTTATGCAAGTTGTGGTGGAGCTACAAGTGTCGGTGAGTGGACTACACTGGAGGTTACAACAACTTGTGCTCCAGTACCAGCATTGGGCTACTGTGAGGACTTTGAAGTAATTTCGGATTTAGGTTGCTGGATTGTTGAAGATGGTAATGAGGATGGAGAATTGTTTGCTATTTATACTGACCAAGGTTATAATAGTGCTCAATCTGGAGGATTGGATGTTCGAACAAGTCCAACGACTAATGATGATTACATTGTATTACCTCAACTTACATTAACAGGTAATGAGGTGATGACATTCTATCAAAAAACGTATGCTTCAGGTACTGTAAACTATGAGATTCTATTGTCGCATGATGAACTTAAGTTTACAGATTTAGATACAGTTTATACAAATGTGGTAAGTGGTACAACATGGACAAAAGTTACAGTTGATTTAAGTGCCTTTACTGGAGATGTATTTATTATGCTACATGTTGGGCCTGGATCTACATCAGGTAGTTATGTCTTCTTTGACGATATCTGCATCGATGTTTGTATTCCTGTGGCAGGAGTTGATGGTGTAACAGATGTATGTAGTGAAGATGGATCTTTGGATCTTTTTACAACAATTCAATCTGATTATAATCATGGCTCTTGGATATTTAACGGAAACCAAAATCTGGTTAACGGTTCAGAGCTAAGCCTGACCTATCTCACTGATGGAACTTATGAGTTGATGTATATTGTAGATACAGAATGTACTTCAGATACAACTTTTAGTACCATCAACGTTTCACTTCCTTCATCTGCAGGAATTGGTGGCTCTATTACGGTTTGTAAAAACCAACCAATTAATTTATTTGCTGCTTTATCTGGGAATGTTGACTTTGGTGGTGATTGGTATGATTATAACAACCAATTGACACCGACTTCTCATCCAACATCACCACAGTTCCCTGGTAGCTACAATTACTATTATGTAGTTTCAAATGGTGTGTGTGATGCTGATACAGCAGTTGTTGCTGTTAATGTGTCTTCTGCTTGTGACTGGAGTTCGGTGTCAGAAGAAATGTTTGGTGAAGTAATGGTTTATCCAAACCCAGCTTCTGAAATTATCTACATTAGTAGTTCAACAAATACTTCTGACTTTAAATTAGAGTTGTTAGATATAAATGGTAGAGTTGTTTATAAAAATGATGATGTGGTTAAACAGAACACTCAAACATCTATAGATATTAATAATCTTGCCAGGGGTGTTTATACGTTACGAGTATTTAACGATGATGGACAACGAAACTTTAAAGTCGTTAAGAGGTAACGATTAATTAGTGAGTATTCCTTTTTCAAAAGGAAATGCTTGATGGTTTTACTTCTTATAGTTTGATAAGAGTAAAACAGAAATTGTTAAATTAATAAAGCGGGAATCGAAAGGTTTCCGCTTTTTTTTATAGTGAGTTATATGAATATGTAACTTTCTTTACTAATCAACGACTGATTGTCAAAGATGTTTAAAATCGATATAGTAATGCAAATAGGAATTAATCCATGACCAAAAAGATATACTTGAGAGGTTTACTTCTTTAATGTTTAAAAAAGGGTATTATAAGAAGATTTTCAAAACAAAAAGCGGAAACCTTTCGATTCCCGCTTTTTATAGTGAGTTATATGAATAAATTTATTTCTTTACAGAATCTACAACTGCTTTAAAAGCCTCAGGGTGGTTCATTGCAAGGTCAGCTAAAACCTTTCTATTCATTTCCAATCCACTTTTATTGTATAATCCCATAAACTGAGAATAGCTCAAATCGTGTTGTCTAGCACCTGCATTGATACGCATAATCCAAAGAGAACGAAAATTTCTCTTCTTCTGTTTACGTCCAGAGTAAGCATATACTAATCCTTTTTCGACAGCATTTTTCGCAACTGTCCATACGTTTTTTCTTGCGCCGTAATAACCTTTTGCAAGTTTCATTACTTTTTTTCTTCTTGCTCTTGACGCTACATGATTGACTGATCTTGGCATAATTTTAAATTTTTGGTAAGAAGTGTATTATTATTTCAAAAAACTTAGTTACTCATTACCGGGTTAATAAAAACCATCCGTTTCCGGATATTTACTTTAATCCAAGCGTATGAAGAATGTTAGGAACATCAGATGAATCCACGTATCCTGTCTTCGTTAAATTACGCTTTTGCTTTTTTGTTTTTTTTGTGAGAATATGGCTTTTATAAGCATGTTTTCTCTTGATCTTTCCGCTTTTTGTTAACGAAAATCTCTTTTTCGCACTTGAATTTGTTTTTACTTTCGGCATTTCTCTGTTATTTTAACTCACTATTATTTTTTAATATCCTTTTTAGGATTTATCATTATCGTCATTCGCTTTCCTTCCAGTTTTGGCATTTGCTCTAAAACACCATAATCTGAAAGCTCTTGTGCAAATCGTAGAAGTAATATTTCTCCACGATCTTTAAATACAATTGTTCTTCCTCTAAAGAAAACAAACGCTTTCACTTTTGCTCCTTCTGAAAGGAATTTTTTGGCATGTTCCAATTTAAAATTAAAATCATGCTCTTCTGTGTTAGGACCAAATCGAATCTCTTTAATAACAACCTTTGATTGTTTAGATTTTAACTCCTTTTGTTTCTTCTTTTGATTATAAAGGAACTTTTTATAATCAACTATTTTACATACTGGAGGCTTTGCATTTGGTGAAATTTCTACTAAATCTAAGCCTTCTGACTCAGCAAGCGCTAAGGCCTCCTTTGTGTCCATGATTTCGGACTCTGCACTCTCTCTAACTAATCTAATCTGTGGAACCCGAATTCTCTCATTAATTCTGTGTTCAGCCTCAGTGTTTTGTCTCCTTCTGTAATCGTTTTTTGGTCTTCTCATTTAATAAGTTTAGGAATTAAGTGATTATTCTTTTATTTATCACTTAACTCTTCTTTAACTAATTTAGTTATTAATTTAATAAAATCATTTACTGTCATTGAACCTAAATCTTGCATTCCCCTTTGTCGTACAGAAATAGTATTCGTTTCTTCTTCTTGTTCACCAACAATAATCATGAAAGGGCATTTTTTAACCTCGGCATCCCGAATTTTTCGTCCTATTTTTTCACTTCTATCATCGATAAAACCGCGAATATCGGAATTTTTCAGTTCATTTAAAACTTTTTTAGCATATTTATTATACTTTTCACTAATTGTCAAGATTGAAAATTGTTCTGAAGTCAACCATAATGGGAACTCTCCTGCTGTATGTTCTAAGAGAACAGCCACAAACCTTTCCATCGAGCCGAAGGGTGCTCTATGTATCATAACAGGTCGATGTTTGTTGTCATCTGCACCAATATATTCTAATTCAAATCGCTCGGGTAAATTGTAATCAACTTGGATTGTCCCCAGTTGCCATTCTCGACCGATTGCATCTTCAACCATAAAATCGAGTTTTGGCCCATAAAATGCAGCTTCGCCATATTCAACAATCGTCTTCAATCCTTTTTCAGCAGCAGCTTCTTGGATGGCGCTTTCTGCCTTTTCCCAGTTTTCATCACTGCCAATATATTTCTCTGGGGCATTGGGGTCTCTTAATGAAATTTGAGCTACATAATTTTCAAATTTTAAGATTTTGAAGATGTACAAAACAATGTCAATTACCTTTTTAAATTCGTCTTTTACTTGGTCTGGTGTACAAAAAATATGTGCGTCATCTTGTGTGAAGCCTCTTACTCTTGTTAAACCATGTAATTCTCCACTTTGTTCGTATCGGTAAACGGTTCCAAACTCTGCAAAACGCACTGGTAAATCTCGGTAAGAATGTGGCTTTGCTTTATAAATTTCACAATGATGTGGACAGTTCATAGGCTTGAGCAAAAACTCTTCATTTTCATCAGGTGTTAGAATTGGTTGAAACGAATCTTTCCCATATTTTTCATAGTGTCCTGATGTTACGTAAAGTTGCTTACTACCAATATGTGGTGTAATTACTTGTTCATAACCTGCTTTTGTCTGAACTTTTTTAAGAAATTGCTCTAAGCGTATCCTAAGTTCGGCACCAGTTGGTAACCAAAGTGGTAAACCTTGACCTACGTTTTGAGAAAAAGTAAACAGTCCCATTTCTTTTCCTAATTTTCTGTGGTCACGTTGCTTAGCAAGTTCTAATTTTTCTAGATATTCGTTTAATTCTTTTTGCTTTGGAAAAGTGATTCCATAAACACGTGTTAACTGCTTATTGTTTTCGTCACCTCGCCAGTATGCACCTGCAATCGAAGTTAGTTTGACTGCTTTGATAAATCCAGTATTAGGAATATGTCCACCGCGACATAAATCGGTAAAATCATCATGGCGACAAAATGTAATATCTCCATCCTCAAGGTTTTCGATTAATTCAGTCTTATATTCATTTCCTTGATATTCTTTTAATGCCTCTGTTTTGGAAACAGAATATTTATGGTATTCTGCTTTTTTACGGGCATTTTCTAACATTCTTTTTTCTATTTTGGGTAAGTCAGATTCCGTAAAAGTATCATCACCAAAGTCAATGTCGTAATAAAAACCATTTTTTACAGCTGGTCCGATGGTTAATTTAGCATTTGGATAAAACTGGACAATAGCCTGTGCCATCAAGTGAGCAGAAGAGTGCCAAAACGCCTTTTTCCCCATTTCATCATTCCATGTTAAAAGCTGTAACGTAGCATCTTCATTTATCGAATCAGCAGGCTCAACTTGTTTGCCGTTAACGATTGCAGATAATACATTCCTTGCTAAACCTTCGCTTATATCTTTAGCAATGTCTAAGGGTGTGGAACCTTTCTTTACTTGTTTGACAGAACCATCAGGCAATGTAATATTTATACTCATTTTGTGTTCAAAAGTTTAATCAGACTACAAAAATACAAGAAAGATTTGAAAAAGTGGTTGTTTAAATTGGCAAAAAGGATAGATAAGTTTATATTCAAATATTTGTATCATATTTAAAAAGTTTCAAGGCCTTCAAGGATAGTGCTTGGCGTTATGTGTATGCTAAATTCAGAGAATTGTGTTTAAGTCTGACAATATTTCAACATTAATATTTTAAATTTGTTATATTGAAAAAATATAGATTATGAAAGTAATAGGTGTAAATGGTTTTGGTAGAATTGGTAGATACTTTACTCGTTTGGCTTTGAATCAAAATGGTATTTCTGTAGCTGTGGTTAATGATTTAGCGGATATTAAGACTTTAGCACATCTATTTAAGTATGACTCTGTACATGGTCAACTTAATAAAAAATTTGAAATCGTAAATGATACATTAATCTTTGAAGATGGAACGAAAATTGTTTTTACACAGCATATAAATCCAGAAGATATTCCGTGGGGAAACCACGGTGTTAATTATGTTTTAGAATCTACTGGAATTTTTAGGACTGAAGAGATGGCGCGACTTCACTTGAAAGGAGGAGCTAAAAAGGTGGTAATTAGTGCTCCTGCAAAGAGCGAAAATGTTAAAACCATTGTTGTTGGTGTAAATGAAGATACACTCTCTCAGGACGATATAATTTTAAGCAATGCATCTTGTACAACCAACTCGGGTGCACCACTTATTAAGGTTTTAAAAGAATTATGCGAGATCGAAAGTGCGTACTTAACAACGGTTCATAGTTATACATCTGATCAAAAATTACACGATGCTCCTCATGTTGATTTAAGAAGAGCTAGGGCAGCAGCACATTCTATTGTTCCAACGACAACTGGTGCGGCAAAAGCTTTAACGAAAATTTATCCAGAGCTGGACGGAAAGATGGGGGGGTGTGGAATCCGAGTTCCTGTTATCAATGGTTCTATTACCGATTTAACATTGACAATAAAAGGGAGGGTTCCAACAATTGAGGAAATTAACCAAGCATTTAAGCAAGCAAGTGAAGGAGAATTGAAAGGAATTTTAGCTTATACGGATGAGCCCTTAGTTTCTACGGATATTATTGGAAACCCACACAGTAGCATCTTCGATAGTCAACTGACATCTGTAATAGAACATCAAGTTAAATTGATGGCTTGGTATGATAATGAAGCTGGATTTTCAAATCGACTGATAGATTTATTTAAGTTGATTTAATTTGGAATTCATTGAGGAAAAGTGATATATCAAAACATGATAAAATACATCACTTTACTCTTCTTCTACCGCTAAACCATATTTTGCAACTTCTAGATTAATACTGTCTTGAATTGAGATGTAGATTTCTCGCAAGAGTTCTTGTCTTTTTCCATAATAATCCATGGAAGAAAAAAATCGAGCACTGTCAACATTATGGTTTTGGTATATTACTTCGGCCGTATTAGAAATCTTAAGTTCCAATCCACTTTTATCTCCTTGTTGAACGTCGTAAAAATTTTCAAGAATCATTATATCCTTTAAAATGCTGGTAAATGTATCTTTTGCTATTAGATTGTCTGGCGGAACAACTTGCGTGTCAATTCTATACGAGCATTGCGTGAATAAAAATATAAAACAAAAAGAATATAAAAAATGTAGGAAAAACTTCATATGTTTTTTCTTTTATAAATTCATGCTTTTCATTTTCCACACACCGAAAAACGCCTCTTTAAAGATACCTGGACTCATCTTTGAACTTCCTCTTTGGCGGTCAACAAAAGTAATAGGTATTTCTTTAATTCCTAATTTATGTTTTCTTATGCCATACTTCATGCAGATTTGGAAGGCATAGCCTTTAAAAGGAATGTTTTCGTATTTAATGGCTTTTAGTGCTTTTCTTGTATAGCATTTGAATCCAGCTGTAGTATCCTTAACACCGATTAAGGTAATCATACGAACATAAATGGAGGCAAAATAAGAAATTAAAATTCTACTCAATGGCCAATTTTTAACTTTACCACCTCTGACATATCGAGAGCCGATTACCAATTCAATGCCTTCTTCATTACAGGCTTCGTAAAGTCGAATTAAGTCGTCTGGATTATGAGAAAAATCGCAATCCATTTCAAAGATAAAGCCATATTCCTTGCTTAAGCACCAATCGAATCCTGCTTTGTAGGCATTTCCTAATCCATCTTTTGCAGGTCTTTCTAATAAAAATAATTGATTGGGAAATTCCTGTTGAAGTTTTTTCACAGCATCCCCTGTACCGTCAGGAGAATTATCGTCAACTACGAGTATGTGAAACTCTTTTTCATAGCTAAACACTTTCCGAATCATCAGTTCAATGTTTTCTATTTCGTTGTATGTTGGTATGATAATAATGCTATCTGACACAAAAAAGATGTTAATAATTTGCTAATATAATTGAAAAAGAACAAATTGAGGCCACGTTGAAAAAAAAATCGTTCGAATTTTTTGATTAATCATCTGAAATACTTGCTAAAACCTCATAAATTAATTCGTGTTCATAGCCTTTTCCGAGTAAAAACCTTTGTGTTTTTATTTTTTTCTCAAAATCTGTCCCTTTTCTTTCATTCCACTTTTTTTTAGCCAAAATTTTAAGTTGACTTAAATATTCGTCATCATTGATGTTTTTGAGGGCAGAATCAATACATTTTTGCGGAATATTTTTTTGCTTTAAGTGGATATAGATTTTTCTTTTTCCCCACTTTTTTATGTTAAACTTTCCCGAAACGTAACTATCAGCGTATCTTTGTTCATTTAGGAAGTTATACTGGATGAGGTGGCTAATGAGTACGTTTGCGTCCTCATTATCCACACCTAAATCCATTAATTTTTTATAGACGTCGGAATGACATCTTTCTTGGTAGGCACACCAAGCCTCAATTTTTTGTTTTGCCTCTAAAAAGGAATTTATCTTTCCTTTTTTCATGGCTATATATTTATCGTCTTTCCTTCTTTATCTTTGAATTCATATTGAAGGAAGTTGAAACTGGTAATTCCTCTAACTGGAACCCATTTCTTATGTTTAAAAAACCATTTCACTTGCTTTGACATAAGTCCGCGCTTAAAGTGAGATTCAATATATGGATGAACATATAACGAAACGTTTTTTATTTTTTGGTCTTCTAATAAATAAGAAAGCGAGTTTTCAATTTCGTCAGCAAATAAGATACTGGCTGTAATTTTTCCAGAACCATCGCAAACTGGACATACTTCTTGTGTTTCTATATCTGTTTCAGGTCGAACACGTTGTCTTGTTATTTCGATTACACCAAATCTAGAAGGAGGAAGAACGTTGTGTTTTGCACGGTCGGGCTTCATCACTTCCTTCATTTTCTCGTATAAAGCTTTATTATTTGCTTTCTCGTGCATATCAATGAAGTCAACAGCTATGATTCCTCCCATATCACGCAGTTGTAGTACGCGAGCCAATTCTTCAGCGGCTTCTAAGTTTGTAGCTAAAGCATTGCTTTCTTGACCGTCAGCATCTTTTCGGTTACCGCTGTTTACATCTACAACGTGCATTGCTTCAGTATGCTCAATGATTAAATATCCGCCACTCGGCAAAGGAACTTTTTTACCAAATAAGGCTTTAATTTGTTTGTTGATTCCAAATTTTTCAAAAATGGGTAATTTCCCATTATAGAATTTTAATATTTTTTCTTTGTTCGGCGCAATGGAAGAAACGTAAATCTTCATTTTTTCTGCTAACTCTTCATCGTTTACGTAAATATTTGTAAAATCATTGTTTAACAAATCTCGAAGCAAAGAAGCAGTTTTATTGATTTCGCCTAGTATTCTTCTCGGAGGTTTTGAGTTGATAAGATTGGAATGTAATTTTTTCCATTTATCGACAAGACTTTTAAGGTCTTCATCGATTTCTTCAATCTTTTTTCCTTGTGCAACCGTTCGGATAATAACCCCGAAATTTTTTGGTTTGATACCTTTTATAATATCCTTAAGACGATCACGTTCTTCAGGTTCTTTTATTTTTTGAGAGATTGATATTTTACTAGAAAATGGGACAAGAACGATGAAACGACCAGCTAAGGTAACCTCTGCACTAAGTCGAGGTCCTTTATTAGAAATCGGTTCTTTTGCAACCTGAACCATTATATGTTGAGAAGAGGAAATTACATCCTTTATTTTTCCATCCTTTTGGATTTCTTCTTCCTTTTTAAAATATAATAGGTCGGCAACATTTTGTTTGCCTTGCAACGTATCTTTTGTAAACTTATTTAATGACAAAAACTGAGGTCCTAAATCATGATAATGTAAAAAGGCATCCTTTTCGTATCCAACATCTACAAAACAAGCATTTAAACTTGGAACGACTTTCCTAACTTTACCATGATAAATATCTCCAACTGCAAAGTCAGTATTACCAGTCTCTTCATGAAGTTCTATAAGTTTTCCATCTTCTAGTAGTGCAAGCCAAACTCCTCCTCCCTTGCGGGAATCCACCACTAATTCGTAATTCACAGAAGCTAATTTTAATTATACAATAGCAAAATCTTAGCATAAAAACACTAAGTAAATTGCACAAATAAATCTTTAGAAATAAGAGAAACTATTTTTTCTTATGTCTGTTTTTCCTTAAACGCTTCTTTCTTTTGTGAGTGGACATTTTATGTCTTTTTTTCTTTTTACCACTTGGCATATCTATATTTTTTTAAATGTTAATATTCTCTTCTATATTGTATGTTGTTTGTTTATGTGCTAAATAAACAAGAGAGTCTCAATAAAAAAGACTCCTGTTTTAGTATAAAAATAAAACAGGAGTGCAAATCTACGAATAACTTTTGTAAGTCGCAACTTGTAAAGGAAGTTTTTACAAATTATACTTTAACGTTTTTCTTAACGTTGTCTGTAAAAGTTTTTGCTGGCTTAAACGCCGGAATGTTGTGCGCAGGGATGATAATAGTAGTATTTTTTGAGATATTACGTCCAGTTTTTTCAGCCCTTTCTTTTATGATAAAACTTCCAAAACCTCTCAGATATACATTTTCTCCTTTGGTTAAAGAGTCTTTGATGTTTTCCATAAATGATTCGATCGTCTTTTGGATCTCATTTCTGTCTAGACCTGTATCTACTGCAATTTTTGCAACTATATCAGCTTTTGTCATAATTACTTTGTTTTTAATATGTTTAATTCAAGTATATTAGCCTACAAATATAAACAGCATATTTTAGTTTATCTTTGCATTTTATATAATAATTTTCTAAAATTACCTTAATGCACGATTTTAGCATATTAATAACTGATTGGTATCGACGAAATTCCAGATGCTTACCTTGGAGAGATACTAATGATCCCTATAAAATTTGGCTTTCTGAAGTTATTATGCAACAAACTCGTGTTTCTCAAGGTGAAAAATATTACCTAAAGTTCATTGATAAATTTCCGAGGGTGAATGATTTAGCAGATGCATCTGAACAAGAAGTTTTGAAATTATGGCAAGGGTTGGGATATTATTCGCGTGCTAGAAATTTACACGAGGCAGCTAAGCAAATTGTAGCAGATTATAATGGCGTTTTTCCGAATCATTATAAAGATATCATAAAGTTAAAAGGTGTTGGTGTTTACACAGCTTCGGCAATTGCATCGATTGCGTTTAATCTTCCTTATGCTGTTGTCGATGGAAATGTTTATCGGGTTTTATCTCGTGTTTTTAATGATGATACTCCGATTGATACCAATGAAGGTAAAAAAATATTTCAAAGCTATGCAGATTCATTGCTAAATAAGGAAAATCCATCTATTCATAACCAAGCGGTTATGGAAGTAGGAGCGTTGGTGTGTAAACCAAAAAATCCAGATTGTTATAATTGTCCAATTAATGAATTGTGCATCGCTTATAGAATGGGAAATGTTAAAGAACTTCCAGTTAAAAAAAATAAAACGGTGGTCAAAAAAAGGTATTTTCATTACTTTATTTATCCATCTGATGATATTCAAATTGTTAAAAGGGTTGACGATGATATTTGGAAAAATATGTACGAATTTCCGATGGTAGAAATTAATTCTGTAACTTCAGATAAGGAAGTCCTTAATTTATTAAAATCAGAATACAAAACTTCTCCAATTCGTAAAATATATAAACGGAAACATATTTTAACACACCAACATATTTTTGCAACATTTTGGGAAGTAGATAAGAAGATACCTGTAGATAACTCTGTAATTATTTCAGTGGAAGAAACAGATAAATATCCTTTTCCTCGGTTGATTGACTTGTTTATTGAAAAGAATATTGACCTATTTATATAGTTTAAAGAAAATTTATTATTACTTTTAATTGATGATTTTATTATATTTGTAATATGGCAGGAACAGTGAATAAAGTAATTCTTATAGGGAATCTTGGTAAAGACCCAGAGGTAAGGGTGTTGGAGAATGGTGTTAAATTAGTTAGATTTCCTATTGCAACCTCTGAGAGTTATGTTGATAAAGCCACAGGAGAGAGACGTGTTATCACCGATTGGCACAACATTGTTCTCTGGCGTGGGTTGGCCGATGTTGCAAGTAAATATTTGTCTAAAGGACAAAAAATATATGTTGAAGGAAAATTAAAAACACGTTCATGGACTGACGAAATGGGTGTTAAAAAATATTCAACAGAAGTGGTTGGTGATAATATGACAATGCTGTCGAGCAAAGGGGAGTTCGCACAATCCGAGAATCTGAACTCTCCCGATTTTAGTTCAGAAGGTACACCAAATTCTCCTGAGCCATTGAGCGATAACTTAATGGAAGATAGTAACGATGATTTGCCTTTTTAATATAATTGATGGATTATGGCTGACTCGATTCCTCCCGCCTTTTTGCTAAATATAACTACTTCCAGTATTGACTTTGCTTTGCTTGGGGCAATTTCTATCTTACTTGTTTGTTTGTTGATATCGGTTGTTGTTTCAGCCACAGAAGTTGCTTTGTATTCTTTGTCTATTGATGAAAAAAAATCAATAAAAGAATCAGAAAACTCTAATCTGCAAAGTGTGGCTGAGCTCCTAAAATCCCCTAAAGATTTGTTGGCAACCATCCTTATCATTAATATTTTTGCAAATGTTGGAATGGTTATTTTTACAATGTATATTAGTCAAAATTATTTTGGCGATGCGCTAAATCCATTGGCGAGAATTTTAATCGAAATTGTGGGAATTACCTTTTTAATTCTTTTGGCGATTCATATTTTGCCGAAAATTTTTGCATATCGAAACAGTTTTCGCCTGATTAAAATGCTGGTAAAGCCAATTAATACGGTTGGTAAAATCCCTCCGTTTCTCTGGTTTAGGAAACTGTTGGTAAATGTAACAGATTCTATATTACATCAAGCTCATAAAAGCTATAATAACGTTGCTGCAGATGATTTAGAAACGGCAGTTGCTTTAGCACATGAGTCAAATGTCTCTGATGAAGAACAAAAAATTCTTGAAGGAATTGTGAACTTTGGAAATACAGATGTTCGACAGATTATGCGATCGAGGGTTGATATGGTTGCTGTAGATGAACAGGCTACTTTCTCAGAAATTCTTAATGTAATTCTTGAATCTGGATACTCTAGAATGCCTGTGTATAGAGAAAGCCTTGATAACGTAATAGGAATTTTGTTTATCAAAGACCTTCTTAAATACTTAAATGAAAAAGATGATTTTAAGTGGCAAGAGATTGTTAGACCTCCATTTTTTGTTCCCGAAAATAAAAAAATCGATAATTTGTTAAAAGAATTTCAAGAAACCAAGGTTCACATGGCTGTCGTTGTTGATGAATATGGTGGATCTTCGGGAGTTGTTACGCTGGAAGATGTACTAGAAGAAATTGTAGGGGAAATAACCGACGAATTTGACGATGACAATATTATTTATACCAAAATTGATGAAAACACCTTCTTATTTGAAGGAAAAACTTCTCTCGTAGATATGTATAAAATTCTTGATATTGATGGAAAAGATTTTGAGGAGGAAAAAGGAGAGTCTGATTCAATTGGCGGATTCCTTATTGAACATGTAGGGAGAATATTAAAGAATAATGAAAAGTTCGAGTTTGGAGGATTTAGATTTATCGTTGAATCTTCAGATAAGAAAAGAATAAAAATGGTGAAAGTAATTCAATTACAAGAAGACGATGAAGGAAATTAAACTTAGATTGCTATTTGGAATGGTTTTGATATTTATTTTGATAGCCTGTTCAGAGAAAAAACCAGTACCCAAGCCACCAACATATCTTCAATTTGAGTTTCCCGAAAGAACTTACGAAGTTTATCAAGATGAATGTGATTTTTCTTTCAATAAACCTTCGTATTTTAACGTGAAAAAATCGGCTCAAGGATTGTGCAACCGAGATATTGAGTTTAAAGGATTAAATGGAACATTACTTTTTAGTCGTTTTGACATGGATACATCACTTGCTGTTTACGTTGATTATGCACTGGATAAAATTGGAGAACACAAAGTGAAAGCTACTGCTATTTATGATTCTGTTGTGATTCGTGATGACGCTGATGTCTATGGAACGTTTTTTCAACTTCAAGGAAATGTTGCCTCACCTTTTCAGTTTTATTTAACAGATAGCACAAAGCGTTTTGCAAGTGGTGTTGTTTATTTTAATACACGACCCAATTACGATTCAATCAGGCCGGTTTTAAATTTTGTAAAAACCGACTTGATAGAATTAATGAATACTTTCGAGTGGGAATGATGAATATCAAAGAAACAAATTACATTCCACATAATATCAAAATAGACAATATCGAAATGCGAAAAGGTTAAATCCTTTACTCATTTTCCTTTGTAAGAATTACTGAAACTGATACTTAATTGGTTTCTTTACCAAAGAATTTCATAAGGAATCCTTGCTTGAATACCTGTCATGTCTTCAATTTTTCTAATTTGCTTGTATAATTCTAAAACATCTTCAGGAACGAAGCTCGAATTAACTTTTTTATCTGAAGATTGGCTTTCTTCTAGGGCCTCAATTAACTGAACCAATTCGTCTTTTACGATTTTTGGGTAATAGCGAATAATTGGATTTTCGATTCCCGCCTCTTTTACCGCATAATTGATTGCGTCATTTATTCCGCCGATCGTATCGACTAAACCTATGTTTACAGCGTCGGAACCTGTCCAAACACGCCCCCTTGCTACGGCATTAACTTGCTCAATTGTCATGTTCCTGCCTTCAGCAACCCGTAATACGAAATCGTTGTAAATAGAATTAACCTCACTTTGAACCAATTCTAATTCATCGGGAGTCAATTTTTTATTGGTTGTTAACGACGAGGCGTATTTGTTAGTACCAACCCTATCAAAAGAAATCCCTAATTTATTTTCAAGAAGAGCACCCGTGTATGGGATAACTCCAAATACACCAATTGAACCAGTAATGGTAGAATTTTGCGCAAAAATTTTGTCGGCAGGAGCAGCAATATAATAACCACCCGACGCAGCTACATCTCCCATCGAAACGATTACTTTTTTCTCCTCACTTGCTAAAGTAACCTCTCTCCATATCTCATCACTAGCTAAAGCACTTCCACCTGGAGAATTAATCCTAAAAACAATCGTTTTTATGTCTTTATCTTTTCTGGCATCCCTAAATAACTTGGTGATATTATTGCTGGCAATTCCATCTCCGTTAACTGTTATATCTCCTTCGGCAACAATTACGGCAACATTTGCTTTTTGGACATTTGAGATGGCTTGTTGACTATAAAATTTCTTTTCTGCATATTTTTCAAAGCTCATAAGTTTCAAATCATCGCTACTTGCTAAACCAGCTTTTACTGAAATTAAGTCAAGAACTTCGTCTCTATATTTTGTACCGTCTAATAGATTGTTCTCTACTGCTTGAGTAACAGTTTTAATCGTACCATTATTTGCTAAATCGTCCAGTTCCTGTATGGTTAAATCTCTATCTTTTCCTATTTGGGTTTTAATATCTAACCAGATATTATTCAAATATCTTTCAACTTGGAGTTTACTCGAGTCACTCATTTCTGTTAGGAAGTATGGTTCAACAGCACTTTTGAAATCATTATTTGGTCCTCGAATCACTTGCATTTCGATATCCAGTTTGTCAAATAAGCCTTTAAAAAACATTAGTTCAGCACCCAATCCAAGAAACTCAAAGTTTGATGAATGGAAACCATAATTTTCAGAAGCCGCTGAAGCAATAAAATATTGTTTTAATGAAATAAATTCACCTTTGTGATAAGCAACTACAAATTTCCCTGATTCTTCTTCAAAATCTTTGATTGCATTTCGGAGGGTTGTAGCTGTAGAATATCCAGAACTTGCACCATCTAGCTCAATGAAAACTCCTTTAATATTATTGTCAGTCTTAGCTTTTTCAAACCCATATAATAAATCAGCCAATCCTGTTTTTTGTGCCAGTCCAATTCCATTCAGACCAAATTCTAGATCTCTTTTGCTGGTTTCATTGATGATCTTATCCAACCTTAAATGCAATACTGTGTTTTTTGAAATTGGAGCAGATTGTTTGGGTTGCATAAGTACGCCAATAAACCCTGAAATAAATATGAAACCAATTATAATTAGTACGATTCCAGCGACTAAACTTGGCCAAAATATTCTCCAAAAAGATATTTTTGATTTTTTCATAAAATGAGTTTTTTTTTAATTTTTTCTAATCAGAACAAATATAATTATATATTACTTAATTTTGATTAATCGAATCAATTATTTTGGGATTTTGTAAAGCGTATGGATGCTAATTTTAATGAAGTTATTTTAAGTCTGGGAAGTAATTTAGGGAGTCGTAGTTATTACCTGAACAAAGCCATAAATTTATTAAAAGCTGAATTTGATTCTTCTTTTAAAGTATCAAATTTTTATGAATCGGAACCTTGGGGATTTGAAAGCAATAATAACTTTTTAAATTGTTGTGTTTGTTTTTTAACAGCTAAAACACCATTGGAAATATTGGAAATCACTCAAGGAATTGAGAAGAAAATAGGCAGAAAAAGCAAAACAAAAGAAAATAATTATAAATCGAGGATTATTGATATTGATATTATTTTTATTGGTGATATGCTAATTAAAAGTAAAGAATTGACTGTTCCGCATCCTTATTTATACCATAGAAATTTTGTATTAATTCCATTATTAGAAATATATCCGAATTGGATTGATATTTCAACAGGAAAAACGATTGAGGAATTACTAAAATCATCAAAAGATAACTCAAAAATTAAGATTTACAATCCATAGCAATGATATACTATATCTATATGTGAAATAACTACAATCAACCCTTAATCCCTTGCTTTAAATCGTCTTCTTTTGAGTCAAAATCAGAATAAATTTTAAATTTTTAAGAACTTTATTAAAATAATTCCGCAATTTTCATCAAAAAGACTAAAACTTTTAAAAATCTGATAGTCAGTTGGATAGATTGGTTTTTATCAGGGTTCATAGCTTTTTTCATTTATTTTTCAAATTGTAGAATAGGCTTATAATATAAATAAAATAAATTTATTCTATTAATTTGAATAAAATATTATTACATTTGTTTCGATAAATTTAATTGAAAAATTATAAGCACATGAGAATGAATAAAAAAGGAATGAGAGGGATAGCACTTGTGGCTATTGCTGGACTACTAACAACAAGTTGCGATTTGTTAAAAGACGTTGAGTACACAGTTACTCCAGATCCACTCGAAATGCACGGAGATAAAGTCAAAGTCAAAGTTGATGTAAAAGTTCCAGAAAAAGGCATTAATAAGAATGCGTATGCGGAAATTACGCCAAAATTGGGTACTCACGAACTTAAACAAGTGATTATTCAAGGGGAAAAAGCATCAGCCAATGGTACAACTATTCCATATAAAGCAGGAGGCACATTTACATACGAGGACGAAATTGATTATAGTCCAGATATGGAATTCACTTCTTTAACTGTTGAAGGAAAGATATTTAAAAAAGGAAAAGAAAAAGGAGAGGTTGAATCAATGAAAATTGCAGACGCCACTGTAGTTACTCCTTTATTAGTTGATAAAAACTTTAAGGTTATTTATGAAAAAGATAATTTCCAAAGAGTTACTCAAGAAAGACAAATAGCAGAGATAAATTACTTAAAAGGTAGTCCCGTTGTTCGTCCTAATCAAAAGGTGAGAGGTGATATCAAAGAAATGGAGAAGTTTTTAACAAATGCTAAAAACAATCCAAGAATTGAAATCAAAAATATCGAGATTACTGCTTACGCTTCAATTGAAGGGGAGGAAGGTAAAAACAATGAGTTGTCAACTAATCGTGCAGAATCTGCTAAGAAAACGATTATAGAAATTGCAAAGAAAAGAGCAGTTGCTAATGATATAGCTTCAGATGAAGCAAATTATAATGCAGTTGGAAAAGGAGAGGATTACGTAGGATTCAAAAAAGGTCTTCAAGAGTCTAACATGGATCAAGGAGATAAAGATAGAATCATTAGAATCATCGATATGTACAACACTTCAGCTGAGAGAGAGCAAGCAATTCGTGATTTGAGTACATACTTATATTTAGATAAAAACATTTTCCCAGCACAAAGACGTTCTGAGATTGTTGTACACTATGAATTAACAGGTTATACTGATGAAGAATTAGTTACTTTGTCTAAAGAAAATATTGATACACTTAATCTAGAAGAAATTTTATTTACGGCAACTTTAACTGACGATTTAAACGAGAAATTACGTCTTTACAAAGCAGCTGAATCAAAATATTCTGACGATTCACGTGCAGTAAATAATGTAGGTGTTGTCTATTACATGCAAAATGACCTACCTGCTGCAAAAACACAATTTGAAAAAGCCGACGGAATGAATAGTACAGGTGTTGCTAAAAACAACCTTGGTGCTATCCTTGGAGTAAATGGTGATCGTGAAGGAGCAAGAGCATTGTTTGCAGAAGCTAGCGGAGCTGGTAGCGAAGTTTCTTATAACAACGGAATTTTAGATATCCAAGATGGTGATTATGAAGCTGCAATTAGCAACTTTGGTAGTGAGGATTCTTACAACAAAGCATTGGCTCAATTGTTAAACAAAAATCACAATGCTGCAGTAACAACTGTTGATAATTCAGCAGATGCTGAAACTGCTCAAGGATATTATTTAAAAGCAATTGCTGCTGCAAGAGCTAACAATATTAATAATGTGGTTTCAAACTTAAAGAGTGCATTTGCAAAAGATGCTTCTTTAAAAGAGAAAGTAGCAAAAGATGTTGAGTTTCTTAGCTTTCACGCAGTACCTGATTTCCAAAATGTGATCAGATAGTATGTTGCAAGATAATTTAAATCAATAAATATATTTGAAAAGGGGGATTTTAAACAATCTCCCTTTTTCACTTTTAATGCATCATACAAAATATCGAAAAAAGTGGTGCATTTTTTGTACTTGTCATAAATATTTGTATATTTGAATTTATATATAACTTAATTATAGGCTTATTGAAACATATTTACTCAGATTTTTTAAATAATAAATAAAAACATTTAACAGGTTATTCCCTTGGATTAACCCTTTAAACCGAGTAGATATGAATTTAACAAAGTTAGAAGATAAAGAATTGGTGTTGCTATATACCAATGGAGATGAAAAAGCCTTTGAAGTACTGCTAAACCGACACAAAAGCAGAATATTCAACTACATTCTTAGTAAAGTAAAAAATAGAAATGTCGCTCAAGATTTATTTCAAGAAGTCTTTATTAAGATAATCAATACACTTAAATCTAGGAAATACAATGAAGAAGGTAAATTCTTGCCGTGGGCAATGAGAATTTCTCATAACTTAACAATCGATTATTTTAGAAAAAATAATAAAGTAAGATTGATTTCTGAGTCTAGCTCAAAATCTGAAGATTTTACCATTTTTAACATTCTCGAAGTAGAGGATAAAAACGCTGAAGAGGAAATGGTTTATAAAGAATTAATTAGTCAAATGAAAGAACTTATCGACCATCTCCCAGATTCACAAAGAGATATTTTAATCATGAGAATTTTTAAAGATATGTCTTTTAAAAGTATTGCACTTCAAGAAGGTGTAAGCATCAACACTGCACTCGGAAGAATGAGGTATGCTTTAATTAATATGAGAAAATTAATTGAAAAATATAGCATCGTTACGCCGATTTCAGAATAACCTGTTCACTGATACTCCTTATTGTGAGATTGCCTGCGGATTTGTTATTACAAAGGAAGGGCTAGGAAGATTGTTTATAATCGTAGAATCATCGCTTCTATCTATTGGTGTTACTGCAACTTTAAAAACTTGTTCATTCTCTAACAAATAAACATGATTGTCTATAATAGCCGAGTTTGGTATTGCAACTCCTTTTTGGATGTTTCTTTCTTTATTCTCTGTGTCGTCACTCTGAAGGTGTATAATTACCTTTTGATAAGCTAAAAATAAATCTTGTTTTTCAATAGAAAACTGTGCGGTTAAGGTATCAAATCTTGTCGTGGAATCTACCAAACCAATAAAATTGCCCTTAGAGATTGTATCTCCCTTTTCTGAGGTAAAATAAACAAGCTGGTTCTCTCCAAAATACTGCTGGTCTTTACTTGCAATTAACGACGTAACTGTCAATGAGTTTTCTGGGATGATTTGCAATAATTTCTGATTTTTAGAAACTTTAGAGCCTTTAGAAACAAAAGATTGTGAGATTTTTCCGTCAAATGGGGCAGTATAAAAATATTTTTCTGCCTCCAATTCAATCTGCTTAATTTTGTAATAATGTAAATCAATTCCTAAATGGCTGATTATGCTCTCTTCTTCTTTTGATATTTCAGGAATCTCAGGAATTAATTCTAATCGACTGATTGATGTTGAATATTCTTTCCACTTATTGAGCGTTGATGGAGAACTTTGCTCTATTTTAGGTAATGACTCAATAATTAACTTCTTAAATAATGTTCTTTCTTCAAGTATTTTGTAAAGAATGTCTATTCGTTCTAATTTGATAAGAATATCTCCTTTTTTAAATGTTTTCCCAACTTCAAGCGAGGGATTGTTGTCTTCAATTTTCCCTGAAGCATCCATTTTTACTTTTTCTTCTCTTTGAGAAATTATTACCCCATCTAAAGTCAAAGGTTTTTCTGATGCGTTATACTCAACTCTCATTAGATTTAAAACATCTTTGGGAGAAGTTACATGATCTTCATTTTGAATTGCTTTCAAATATAAAGCAATAAAGAAAATCAAAGAGATTAAGATAAGCAGAAAGCCAAATAATCCGATTTTCTGTTTTAAGTTTTTATTCATGCTAAAACAAAATAAGAATATAAAATTAAATCTATTTATGTAAAAAATTCATTCTAATAGTGTCAAGTTGTTAACAAATATGTTGAAAAGCTTAAAGAAAGCTCTGTGTTCTATGCTTTTAAGCTCTGTATCTTTGTAGTAAAGAAAATTGTAAGAAAATGTTAAGTGCCATCTTCAAAAAAAAATTAACAGACGAGCAATTGGTCAATGTCTTTGTGAATGGAATTCTTGAGAGCATCGATAATGGATTTAATGATGTAATATCTTTGATTGAAGAAGACCCTGCATTTATTCGTAAACCTTCACTTAAAGGGGTTTCCGATGGTCATTTTATTATGATTGTTATTTCTGGAAACATCAAGGCTTTGGATACATTTTTTTCTCCCATACAACAACAGAATATCGAACCTTTGATATTTAAAAGTTTTGCTGAGGTTTTTCAGATGACAGAGAAGGAATTTATTTCTTATTACAACTCATATTCATCTTTTATGAGTCGGGTTAATCATCCATCCAAAGTTATCTTATATGGAATGTCGAAAGCCATGTTCCATAAATATAATCTGAATGATTTTCAAGAGAGTTACTTTAAAAGTATGGACACGCCTAATCCATTGTTCTTAAAAAGAATGGATGGGATAATGAAAAATTTCCTATGGAATTGGGATGCTTTCTTTAAACGATATAAAATGGATTAAAGAAAAAATACTTTCTACTACTTCCTCTGAAAGTCACCATTCCTCCACGCACGTACAAACTTACTCCACGCAGCTGGGTTGAGTAAATTATTAACGGGTGATTGACCTTTGGAATACAGCATGGTTGCGTGTTGATTGACCTCATATTTATACGATAACTGTCCATCTGCTGGAACACGTGCAGCAACAAAAGCTAAATTTTCTCCAGAAAGTTGTCGCTGTGCTCTCCTAAGTGCATCATCATAAGGATCCATTTCTATAAAAGCCCTCGCAAAATCTTCTTTGGATGGCCATGGAAACACCTCGAACTCGGGCAACTCCATAATTGATGGTGTCATTAAGTGTATGATAGAGTAACGTATTTCAGTAAGTGTGTCTGGTACAATGTATGTGCTCGGTTCAAAACCAAATGCACTGAAAATAATCGTGTCCCCAGGTCGTGTTACAAAACTAAAATATCCGTAATAATCTGATGTCGTTCCCTTCCTGGATGTCTTATCTATAATTGTGGCATAAGAAACTTGATTTAAGCTATCGGCAGAAACCAAAACACCAGAGAATTGGATTAATCTTTCTTTTTCATCTTGAGCGAAAAGAAATGTTGGTAAAGTAATTACCAAAAAAAGTAATGTAATTAAATTGCGCATCTTTATCATTTGTACTCCAATAGTACAAAAAATAGTCCAAATAAGGGTTTAAACTATGTTAAAATTGTTTTTGAAACTCCTTTTTTAGAGCTTTTGTTGCTATTTCTGTTGGTAACTCGTCTAAATTACTTACAATTTCAAAAATCTTATTGGCCAATTCAAAGGCAGTTGCTTCTGAAGGCAAATCCTGCCCTGCAATGTTGATGATTTTAATGGTTTCTTCTTTACTTTTTTTGATCATATCCCAAACCTTTTCAGAAACAAATAACTGTTGCGCCACATTGTGATCATACTCACTCCTTATATTATTTAATAACTCAGCTTGAAATAAAGTGGCATTTTTGTTGTCAGGCTTTAAACGCATAACCATGTTATTGGGATTGATTCTTTCCATCAGTAAAACTAACCTCTGATACGCTTCTGTCCGCGGTTCAAGGTAATATTTCTGACTCTCCTTCCGTAAGTTCAAGCTTAAGGTAGTAAATTCCCTTTCGTTCGATTTTTTTAAAAAATAATAGCTTATCAAAATCGCCGTGATCGCAGGAATTAATCCAACTATAATGTATGTAACGTATTGCATGAATTTTTTAATTTAAAACCAAATTTACAATTCTATCTTTAATTTTGGGTAAATTTAAAAGATTATTTAGAAGTCGTATGAAACTATTTGATAAGATTTTCAACGTAAACTTAATTATTTTAATCAAAGTAATAACGTGTTAAAGAATTAACTTTAATCAATAATTACTCCGTATTAATAGACGGTTTTCTCAATATAGTTCTAAAAATTCGACTTCTTATGGTAATTTAATATAAGTTCGGTATATTTATCCCCTATATAAGAACTGGATTTGTTAAAAGACATGTTGATTAACTAAAGTAATTTATGAAAATAACAACTCAAAGATTTTACATTTTATTAATACTTTTAATTATTGGTGCTTCCTCCTGCAAAAAGGATACAACATGGAATAGTGATTGGATTATTCCACTTGTCAATGATTCCCTGGTCTTGAGCAACTATTATAATGACACAACTTTAGCGGTTAATTCCGATAACACTGTACAGATTATTTATAATCGAAACCTATACTCTTTGAATATGGCGGATATTGTAAAGATGCCTGACACGACAATTGAGCAACCTTTTTCGATTAAGTTTCCTTTTTTGACTGTTCCTCCTGGACTTGTATTTATCAACCAAGTTGAAGAAAATATTTTTTCTTTTGGAGATGCTGTTTTGTTAGAAGCTGGCGTAAAATCAGGTAAGGCAAAGGTGGTGATTAAAAATCCTGTTCCTGTAAAAGCTATTTTTACTGTTTCTCTACCTGGAGTGATAAAAGATGGGGTTGAATTCACTCAAACTATCACCGTAGATGGAGGTACACAACTAAACCCTGGAGTAGGTGAAATGTATATGGATTTTGAAGGTTATACAATTGACTTAAGAGGGGTAAGTGGGATGAGCTACAACATTTTACAATCCAAACTTATGGTTCAGTCTGACCCTCAAGGAAGTGAAATAATCATTAGCAACCAAGATGAATTTATTGCATTGGTTACTTTTCAAAATCTAAAAATAAATTATGCAAAGGGTTATCTCGGTAACATTGCTTTGTCGGATACAACCGAAGTAAACTTAGACATCTTCAACAATATAGTTGGAGGAAGCATAGATGCAGGAGATGTCAATGTGGAATTAAGCATCCGCAATGGAATTAAAGCGAGCGGACTAGGAAAAATTACGCTATTTGAAAGTGAAAATTATCAAAACAATATTGTCGGATTAACACATCCTTATTTTGACCAAAATTTAACCATGAATGCAACACAAGGTCAGTTTGATAATTTAGTTCCTTCAAAGTTGATATTTACTTTTGATAATACAACTGGAAATCTAAAACAATTTATTGAAAACCTTGGCTCAAAATATAGAATTGGATATGATATTCAAATCAATCCTTACGGGAATTTATCGGGTGGAAATGATGTGATTTATCCGCAAAGTAGAATCGATTTACATCTAAAAGCTGATTTTCCTCTGGAGATTGGAACAGATAATCTGACTTTGTTAGATACGTTTGAAATAGATATTAAGAATGAAGATAAATGGTTAAGGGTAGAATCGGGCGAACTGATTTTAAAAACCTTCAATTCTTTCCCCTATGGCGTTGATGTATCATTGGCTTTACTTAACGAAAATCATGACACTTTAAGAGAATTAGAAGCGGTTGGAAATGTTCTTCCAGCACCAATTAATGCATCGAACGATGGACATGAAATCATCGAAAGAGAGATAAAGTTTATCATTAATAATGAGGATGCTGATGCTTTAAAAGATTCAAAATATATTTTGATTAAAGCTGTTTTGAATAGCACGTATTTAACAAGTAATCCCGTTTATATGGACGATGCGCTTAAATTCCTTTTACAAGGTAAATTTAAATTAAAAGTTAAATTATAATGAAAGGAATAAACATAAAATATCTATTGGCTGCAACATCATTTTGCTTTTTTGTTGGTCATATAAAAACACAGGAATTACTCCCTCAAATTTACGACACAACAAGCGTTAACCAACAAGTTGTAATTTCAGGTGGATTCTTGCAACATAGCTCTTACTTGCATAATTCGATTGTAAGACCTTTTCTGTTTGGAGGAGAAATTGGGGAAAATGACAAAAATAATGCTTGGGAAACAATTGACGGCTACGACAGAATTGGTGGTGGTTATCACGGAAGGTTCGAATATCGTGCAGGAAAACAAATCTTCAAAAACAATGAAAATTGGAGCTGGATGATGAATTTATCTAATGAAGCTCACGTTCAAGGGCAATATACAGGAGACCTTTTTGGACTTGTCTTTATCGGAAATGAACCCTTTTTAGGAAAAGAAGCAGATATTGAAAGTACTTATGCTAGATTTGACCAATTTTGGACGATAGGCGGAGGAATTCATCATAAAAAAACGAAGTCTTTTGTGACTTTGAATGTTGTTCTCCCTCAAAATTTTTTCGAAACGGATGTTGATGGCGGAAGACTTCGATTTTCGAAAGGAGGAGAGTCGATAAGGTTGATAACTGACGGTGAAGTTTATTTGGCAAATCAAATTCCATATTTTAAAGGAATTGGAGGAAGCGTAAATTTTGATTATAATTTTTCTTTTGGTGATTCATCAAAATTTAACGGTATAATTAGTATTCAAGGAAGAAATATAGGATTTGTAAAGTTACGTAATACAACCCGATACAATTTCGACATCGATGAAGAGTATTCTGGTTTTTCTATTAGTGATTTAACTGCTGAGTCTAAACTTCCAAGTCTGATGGATACATTGGGCATCGAATCGGGAGAAAAATCCATTTATCGTTTATTGCCTGGCTTTGTTCAAGTTGGTAAAATAGCTGCTGTAAATTCAGAAAAAAAAGTACAATCTTTCTTTGGTTTACGGATGTACACAACAAAACTCTATCGTCCACTCATATACGCTGGTGCGCATTACCGCGTAAATCATGAGTTCTCCTTAGGTGGTCAGATTGCTTATGGAGGATACGGTGGACTTAGATTGGGAATTTATTTTAATTATAACACTGAAAACGTTGTTGTAGGATTGGGGACTGAAGATATTTTAGGGCTTCTCTTGAAAAAACAATATGGTCATTCAGGATTAATCAGAATAGCATGGAAACTATAAAAAAAATCATACTTATAATTATACTGATTCCTTTTGCGGGGTTTTCGCAAGATTACTTTTATAAAAAGTATAGGTCGGTAAGTTCTTTTAATGAAGGATATGGGATTACACAGTTGCCCGATTCTACTTACGCAGTGACAGGGATGTCAGGTGGCTTTGATGAGCATTCTAGTCAAGCTTTTTTGATGTTAGTGGATAAAATGGGTGAGCAAATTTGGACAAAATCGTATGGAGGAGCAGGAGATGATATTGGCGTAAGAGTATTTCATGTCGAGAATGAAGGTTTTTATATTGCAGGATATTCAAGTTCGACTTTAAATGGGGATTATGATTTTATGGTAATCAAAACAGATGAGTCAGGTAATACTGATTGGATAAAATATTATGGGACAGGTAACTGGGAGATTTTGAGAGATGCTCAAATTTTAGCTGACGGAGGTTTAATTCTTGTCGGTGAAACTGTCGGAGTTACAACAAATGGGAAAGATGGTTATATGGCAAGAATCGATGCATCTGGGAGTGTGGTCTGGGAAAAAAGTGTTGGAATCCATTTGGATGAGGTTATTTACGCCGTAGATACAATTAATACGAATATGGATTTTGTTGTTGGCGGTGTGTTTGCTGACGTTGTTGAAGAAAATTTAATCGGAACAGTTATTCGATTTGATAGCAATGGAAATGAAGTGTGGAGACATAGATTTGAACAAGCTGGTGAAAAAGAAACCGCTATTCATTCAATCGACATCGCGGTGGACACAATTTATGCGTTTGGGGATGTTTATTTTCCTACAGAAGATTATAGAGCAAGTGCATCTTTAAAATTAAGTGTAAATGGGGATTTTTATTTGAGTCATAATTCACACTATGTAACAGGTGAAACTCAATATACAGCCGCAGTTTTCAGAGATGAATTTGGAATTTATGCAGCTTGGCAATCAACCGCTGATGAACTTACACCATATAGCGGAGGTTTTGATGCATACATTACCCGACTCGAATTTAACTTGAATTATTACAATGCCAGTGCCGGATTTTCAGGTATAGGAAATGATATTATTAATCAATTGATTGTTACCCTTGATGATGGAATTGCCTTTGTAGGGACAGCAAGTGATAGGGAAGATGATAGTGGAGGATCTTATAATCAGTTATTAGGTACGGTCGTTATGATTGGAAAATTAGATTCAACAGACCAACATATAAGTAATCAACTTGGTGACTTAGGCGACTTAGTTAGCACAGTTGAAGAGCAAATTAACACCGTAAAAATTTATCCAAATCCAACATCTTACAAGATAAATCTACCACCCGAATTAAATCATTTAGATTATAAAGTTATGAACGCCCAAGGGCAAATCGTTCTTGATGGACAAATCCAAGAAGAAATAGAGGTTGCAAACTTGACAAATGGGCTCTACTTTCTAATTATCAAGGATGATCAAAGAATTTGGACAGGTAAGTTTTTAAAAGAGTAGGGTAAGTTCATATCTATCCTATTGAAAACCGTCAAATTTGAATGAAATTCCATTTTCCTTGTACCCGAAGTACTTGCTCTATGACATCTCGAACACAATGCCTGCCACCGTTATAAGGCGATTGATAATCCGAAATTTGCTTTACCTCTACCGCCGCATCTTGTGGACACGCAGATAATCCAACTTGTTTGAGTACTTGATAATCTGGCAGGTCGTCACCCATGTACAAAACCTCAGAATCTTGAAAGTTATACCTTAATTTTAAATCATTATAAGCATCGATTTTTTTACTCGATTTTAAAATAACTTCTTTTACACCATTATCTAAAAGGTGATTTTTTAATGATTTCGAATCTCCCCCCGTAATGACGAAAATGTTGTAGCCCATCTTTGAAGAATATCGAAGTGCAAAGCCATCCCTTGAATTAATAGAACGGACTTTCTCATTATCCAAAATATAAACTTGACCGTTAGTCAAAACGCCATCAACATCGAAGATGAAAGTTGTAATTTGATTTAATTTTTCTTTATATCCCATTTTATTTGCTTTGAATAGTTTTCATAATCATATTTGAAAAAAGTTTGTATAATTCTTTCACATCAGGGCTATTTAGGGAGTTAATATGACTATTAATTACTTTTATGTCGCCCCTAACAGCAGGGCCAGTTTGAGCGTTGAGTGGAGAAATGTACTCTAATTTGTTAACAGTTTCTTTGATAAGTGGCCTTAATAAATCAAAATCTAAATCATGGTCAGATAAATGTTCTGAAGCAAGATAATAAAGAAAGTTTGTGAAATTGTTTACCATTACAGCAGCAATGTGTATGTTATATCTGTCTGCTGAATTGGCGATAAGTACGGTCTCGCTAATAGAACTGGCTAATATCTGGAGTTCTTTTTCGAAATTTTGATTATTCGCCTCTATTAAAAATGGAACTTCATTTATGTTTACGTTACTTCCTTCACTAAAGGTTTGTAAAGGATAAAAAACCCCTATATTTTCTCTTTCAGGAAGGTCAGTTAACTTCACGCTGCCAGAGGTGTAAGCAACCTTAATATCTTCGGGAATTTGAGATAAAACCTCTTCGATTGCTCCATCTGAAACGCAAATAAGAGCTAAACAATCGATAGAAATTTCAGAAAGTTTTGTGAAATACAAAGTGTTTAGGCTTTGAGCCAACTTTTCTGCATTTTCAGAAGTGCGTCCCCAAACTCCCACAATGTTGACATTTCCCTTCGCAATGGCACTACCAAGTTGTTGTGCAACTTTACCTGTCCCTATAATTATTATGTTTTTTAACTTATCCATAAATTTATATAACTAACAAAAACATTCAAAATTAACATTATAATCGTTCTAAATTAGAAAGACTTTTGTAGTTTTGTGACCTAAGAAACAGATAACTCAAAAAAAATGTTCGAAAAAATTATAAAAGGCCTTTTTTCAATGAAAGCTATGGCTATTGGTATGTTCATTTTTGCCATTGCAATTGGTTGGGCTACTTTCATCGAGTCAGATTATGGAACTCCAGCATCAAAGATAGCAGTTTACAATGCCAAATGGTTTGAAATCTTGTTGTTACATCTTTCCATTACATTGATTATCAATATTCTTGACTATAAGATGTATCAGCGACATAAACTCCCTACTTTAATTTTCCATATCTCGTTTCTTTTGATGATAGTTGGAGCAGCTTTAACAAGATACATAGGATTTGAAGGTCAAATGAGAATTGGAGAAGGAGAAACAACAAATATTATATATAGTGCAACGCCTTATCTTTCTCTGAAAGCAGACGATAAAGTAAATCAATATGTTTATGACGAACCAAGATGGCTTTCTGAAGGCAAAGAAAATCCATTCGATTTCAATTTCAAATTAGATAACCAAGAAGAGGTTACCGTTGAATACGTTTCCTATAAAGAAGGAATGATTGATACTTTGATAAAAACAGAAAGTGGTAGAGATGCTTTAGAACTTGTGATTGCAGGAGAAAGCAGATATCTTTTTCAAAATCAAAGAACTTTGTTTGGAGGTGTTTCTTTTGCCTTTGATAGAAAAGATCCTTCTACAAAAGGAATTTTGGTTACCGTAATTGATAATATGCCACATATCTATTCAGATGTTCCTTATAAAATTGTAGATATGACTTCCTTGTCTTCTGAGGATAGAATGAGTAACAACGTGCCAAAAGAAGCTATTACAGAGGTTGAAGCAGATACAATTATTCCTTTCTACGCAAATTACTTGTATCAAATAGGTAATGAAAGTTTCGTTTTTAGAGGTTTACATAAAGGTGTGGAATTACAAAAAAAGAAATCGTATGAAAAAGATACGGGAGACAATATTCTGACCATTAAATTATCTACGCCATCTGAATCTAAAATAGTTGAAATTGAAGGGAGTCATAATAGAATTATGGCTAAAAGTTATTTTGAATTTGCTGGTTTAACTTATGAAGTGGGGTATGGTGCCGTTCCAATTGAAATCCCTTTTTCAGTAATGTGTAGAGAATTTATTTTAGACAGATATCCAGGTTCTGATATGCCGAGTTCCTATGCTTCTGAAGTAACTGTTATTGATGATAAAAGAGGTGTTGAGTTTGAACAAAGAATATTTATGAATAACTTCATGGACTATGGCGGATATAGATTTTTCCAATCTAGTTATTTTCCTGATGGTTCAGGAACAGTGCTAAGTGTAAATTACGATGTTCCAGGGACTGTGGTAACATATATTGCCTATTTCTTAATGGGGCTTGGAATGTTGTGGGCGGTATTTAATCCTAAAGGTAGAGTCTCCGAATTAAATAATCTTATTAGAAAATCAAGAGAAAATAGAGCAAAAATGATTAAATCTTTGGCTTTATTAATTGGATTTGGATTTGCTTCTACTACATACGCACAAACCACAAACTCAAGTCAAGTTGAGACAGTGACAACCGAAGAATCTATTCACGAACATGACCACGACCACGACCATGACCACGAACACGACCACGGACACGACCACGAACATGACCACGAACATGACCATGACCATGACCACAATCATGTTGACGATTTTGACCACAATCATTCCTCAACTGAGTCAGTGAAAAAATTCGAAATTAAATACTTATCAGAAGAAGATGCTGATGAACTAAATGATTTGTTAGTTCAGGATTATGACGGAAGAACAATCCCATATCATACGTTGGCTGATAAATTATTGAGAAAAATATACAGAAATGATGTCTATACTGATGAAGCAACAGGCAAACAGTATAATCCCGTACAAACAATAACAGCCATGCACCTTTATGGTCCAGTAAGTTGGAGAGATGTTAAATTGGTGTTTGTTTCTAATAAAATTAGAGGTCAGTTGGGCGTAGAAAAACATATTTCTCTTAACGAACTCGAAGATGAAAGTGGTTTGTTCAGATGGATTGATGATTACCAAGTCGCTTATGAGAAGAGTGATGCCCAAAAAGGTGAATATGATAAAGAGTTAATTAAATTGGGCGAGAGATATAGAATCTTAAAAGAAATTTTTAGATTTAGCTATTTCCGCGTGGTTCCAATTGTTGATGATTCAAATGGAACTTGGGTTTGGCCTTTTTCATCTGAACTCACCGAAAAAGATAGAGAAGGGAATGGGTATGCCTTCCTTTTGTTAAACGGTCTTTTTAATATTTCACAAGAAACAGGAACAATTGATGATATTAAAGAACCATTGGATAAATTAAAAGATCTTCAATGGGTTGAACTGAAAAAGTTTGAAGCAAGAAATCCACTACTTCATAAGTTGACACACAGACACGTTGATGTTGAAATTGCCTACAACAAGGTTAAGATATTCGATAAGATTCAGTCAACATATTTTATCTTAGGTTTTGCATTGCTGATTCTATTCTTTGTTAGAACATTGATTACACCTACCCAAAAGAGAGAAAATGTTATTAAAAGAATTTCAACGCCAATTGTTGCGCTGGTTGTATTGGTTTTTATTACTCATGGTATCGGATTAGGAATGAGATGGTATGTATCGGGTCATGCTCCATGGAGCGATGGATACGAAGCAATTGTATTTATTTCTTGGGTGACAATTTTAGCGGGTCTATTCTTTGTTAAGAAAAATCCTGCTGTAATCGCTGTTACTGTTCTTTTATCAGCAATGATGTTGTTTGTGACAGGATTGAATCTAATGGACCCGGAAATTACTCCGCTCGAACCTGTACTTCAATCATATTGGTTGATGATTCACGTTGCTGTTATAACTTCTTCTTATGGCTTCTTAGGAATTTCAGCTATTTTAGGAATATTAAATATGTTCCTCTATATCGCGATTAATAATAAAAATAAGAAACGCTTACAGATGAATATCATTGAGTTAACGTCGGTTTCTGAAATTTCTATGATTGTTGGGCTATTTCTCTTGTCCGCTGGAACTTTCCTCGGTGGAATTTGGGCGAATGAATCTTGGGGACGTTATTGGGGATGGGATCCTAAAGAGGTATGGGCTTTAGTATCAATGCTGGTTTATGCTGTTATTATACATCTTAGATGGATTCCTGCATTAAGCAATAGATTCTTATTTAATATTCTTAGTTTATGGGGCTACTCTTCAATTCTATTTACATTCTTTGGGGTAAACTTTATTTTGGTTGGCTTACATTCTTATGCGCAAGGTGATGGTGTGTCTGAGTGGCCTACCAGTGTTATTGTTGCTATTATTGCTTTTTCTTTATTTACTGCACTCGCTACTGTGAAATATTTGAAGGATAACAAGAAAGTAAAATAATAATAAAATAAAATGGTCAAGAAAGTCGATATATTAGCTATAGGAGCTCACCCAGATGATATTGAATTAAGCGCTGGAGCAACTGTAATTAAATCGGTTGACCAAGGCAAGGTCGTTGCAATTGTTGACTTGACAGAAGGAGAATTAGGGTCGAGAGGAACAAAGTTTACACGATATGAAGAAGCAGAATTAGCCCGTAAAATAATGGGGGTGAAGTACCGTGAAAACTTACAATTGGGTGACGGCTTCTTTCAGGAAGATAAAGAAAGTCTTTTGAAATTAATTGTGGCAATTAGAAAATATCAACCAGATATTGTTTTTGCCAATGCAATAAGCGATAGACATCCAGACCATAAAAGAGGTAGTGAATTTGCCTCTAGGGCTTGTTTCTTATCGGGATTACTGAAAATTGAAACTCAATTAGAGGGTGTGCAACAAGATATATGGCGACCAAGAGCTGTCTATCATTACATTCAAGATAGATACGTGAAACCAGATTTAATTGTTGACGTATCTGATTATAAAGACAGGAAATTCGAAGCTATTTTTGCATATAAAACTCAGTTTTATAATGAAAGAATGCAAGGTCCCGTAACACCTATATCAGGTAAAGAATTTATTGATTCATTAGAGGCACGACTTATTCAATTTGGTCGAGACATTAATGTCAAGTATGGCGAAGGTTTTACCGTAGAAAGAACTTTAGGTGTTGACGATATATCTAAATTGTTATAAGAAACTCTTTAGCACTCGCTTTACATGAAACATAAAAAATTGAATACAAAAGTACTGTTTTTAGCGAGTTGGTACCCGAGTGATGTAAATCATTTATTGGGTAATTTTGTTCAAAAACATGCTGAAATTGCTAGTGATATTGTCGATGTAGAGGTTCTCTTCGCTGTTTCTAATGAAAATGTTGATAACTTTATTGTAAAAGACACTATAATTAATGGAGTAAAAACAATAATTGTTTATTATCCTAAAATCAAATCAAATATTCCTTTATTAAGCTCCTATAAGAAGAAAAGTGCATATATCAAGGCATTGTCAATTGGTTTTGAAAAACTTACAAAACAAAACAAATACAATCTCGTTCACTTGAATATTGCTTTCCCTGCTGGATTGTTTGCGTTTGGATTAAAAAGTAAACATAAAATTCCTTACATAATTACAGAACATTGGACTGGTTTTTTGCCTCATAAAAAAGAGTATGAGAAGTTGCCCATATATATTAAAAGACAGTTTAAAAAAATTTATTCGAATGCAGATAAAATACTATCTGTTTCTGAACACCTAGGGGAATCGCTCGTCAATTTAAAACTGACAAAAAACTTTGAAACCATCCCTAATGTAGTAAATTCTGAATTCTTTTATCCAAATCATGACGAGCTAAATAATGATAAGGTGAGATTTATTCATGTTTCCACTTTTAACGATGAACATAAAAATATTTCTGGAATGCTCTCTGCTTTTAGTCAACTAGACAGAAATTATGAGTTACATATTATTACTGAAGGTTCGGAAGATGAGGTGTGGAAAAAATTGAAGGCATATAATATTCCAAAAGAAAACTGTCTTGTTGACTCTAAATTAACAACCAAAGAGGTCGGAGAAGCAATGCGTTTGGCTGATTGTTTTATTCTATTTAGTAATTATGAAACATTTTCTGTTGTATTAGCTGAGGCATGGAGAACAGGTATTCCAGCAATTTATTCTCAGTGCGGAGGGTTGACAGAAATTAATAATCCCGATTTAGGAGTTCAAATTGAGCCAAGAGATGAGGAAGGGCTATTAAATGCTTTACAAAATTTCCAGATAACTGACTATTCCAGAGGAAAAATCTTTGAATATAGCCATAATTTCTCCGAAGAAAAATTGAGAGAGCAATTGCTAAAAATTTATAGCGAAGTAATTTGAAGTTCTGCCTGCTAAAATTGTCGCTTCGTCCAAAATAATAATAAAATTTAAAAACTTTCACCAAAAACAGTTGTTATATTAAAAAGGCTATCTATCTTTGCCGTCCCGCAAACGAGTGGATGTCATTGATTTTTTTATTTCACATAATTTTGTTAAAAGTTATTTTTTTTTACAAAAAGTTCTTGTTTATTAAAATTAAGTAATTATCTTTGCCCCCGCGTTTAGAATTTGAGTCGTCAAATTCATAAATACTAAAATTGAAAAAAGACAAAAGTATTTAGGATTATATTAAATAAATTTTATATCTTTGTCGTCCCGAATTTGTAAATATTTTGGTATAAATATTTATAACAAAAAAGTTCTTTGAAAGATTGAGAAATTTAAGGAAACAGCGTAATAAACGAAAAACCGAGTCACACAACAATTCAATGTTTTATACAACGGAGAGTTTGATCCTGGCTCAGGATGAACGCTAGCGGCAGGCCTAACACATGCAAGTCGAGGGGTAACAGGGAGCTTGCTCCGCTGACGACCGGCGAATGGGTGAGTAACGCGTATGCAATCTGCCTTCTACAGGAGGATAGCTCGGAGAAATCCGGATTAATACTCCATAATATCACTTTAACATAAGTTTTAGTGAAGAAAGCTTTTGCGGTAGTAGATGAGCATGCGTCCTATTAGCTTGTTGGTAAGGTAACGGCTTACCAAGGCATCGATAGGTAGGGGGCCTGAGAGGGTGATCCCCCACACTGGTACTGAGACACGGACCAGACTCCTACGGGAGGCAGCAGTGAGGAATATTGGACAATGGAGGCAACTCTGATCCAGCCATGCCGCGTGCAGGAAGACTGCCCTATGGGTTGTAAACTGCTTTTATTTAGGAAGAATCCCCCCGACGTGTCGGGGGTTGACGGTACTATATGAATAAGGACCGGCTAACTCCGTGCCAGCAGCCGCGGTAATACGGAGGGTCCAAGCGTTATCCGGAATCATTGGGTTTAAAGGGTCCGCAGGCGGGCTTTTAAGTTAGCGGTGAAATCACATGGCTCAACCATGTAATTGCCGTTAAAACTATTAGTCTTGAATTCGGTCGAAGTAGGCGGAATATGTCATGTAGCGGTGAAATGCATAGATATGACGTGGAACACCGATAGCGAAAGCAGCTTACTAGGCCTGAATTGACGCTCATGGACGAAAGCGTGGGGAGCGAACAGGATTAGATACCCTGGTAGTCCACGCCGTAAACGATCATTACTCGATATCAGCGATATACAGTTGGTGTCTAAGCGAAAGTGATAAGTAATGCACCTGGGGAGTACGATCGCAAGGTTGAAACTCAAAGGAATTGACGGGGGCCCGCACAAGCGGTGGAGCATGTGGTTTAATTCGATGATACGCGAGGAACCTTACCAGGGCTTAAATGCAGTATGACAGATCCGGAAACGGATTTTTCTTCGGACAGATTGCAAGGTGCTGCATGGCTGTCGTCAGCTCGTGCCGTGAGGTGTTGGGTTAAGTCCCGCAACGAGCGCAACCCCTATCTTTAGTTGCTATCAGGTAATGCTGAGGACTCTAGAGAAACTGCCAGCGTAAGCTGTGAGGAAGGTGGGGACGACGTCAAGTCATCACGGCCCTTACGTCCTGGGCTACACACGTGCTACAATGGTCGGTACAGAGGGCAGCTACCACGCGAGTGGATGCGAATCTCGAAAGCCGATCTCAGTTCGGATTGGAGTCTGCAACTCGACTCTATGAAGCTGGAATCGCTAGTAATCGCAGATCAGCCATGCTGCGGTGAATACGTTCCCGGGCCTTGTACACACCGCCCGTCAAGCCATGGAAGCGGGGGGTACCTGAAGTCGGTAACCGCAAGGAGCTGCCTAGGGTAAAACTCGTAACTGGGGCTAAGTCGTAACAAGGTAGCCGTACCGGAAGGTGCGGCTGGAATATCTTTTTTCTAAAGTGAATGGTTTTAGTTTATTTGCTGTTTCTAAATTTCTTAATATAAAAAATATCTCTCCCACAGGAGAAGTAATCGAAGCGATTGGAATATAAATGAGGGTGGGATTAAAAATATTTAGTCCCGTAGCTCAGTTGGTTAGAGCGCTACACTGATAATGTAGAGGTCTCCAGTTCAAATCTGGACGGGACTACATTAAGGTTTGATATGGGGGATTAGCTCAGCTGGCTAGAGCGCCTGCCTTGCACGCAGGAGGTCATCGGTTCGACTCCGATATTCTCCACAAAATTGTTATCTTTTTTTTGGAGATGACTGACAGTTAGAGATATTTTTCTTTTTAATGTTTATAATTTAATCTTTTCGTTAAGGTTTAATTATCATAAAAAGTTCTTTGAAATGTTGGAATTGATTGAAGTAGTAAATAGAATTAATAAAACTAATAAGTTACTAAGGGCACACAGGGGATGCCTTGGATTTGAGAGGCGAAGAAAGACGTGATAAGCTGCGATAAGCTACGGGAAGGAGCACACATCCTGTGATCCGTAGATTTCTGAATGGGGCAACCCGTACCGATGAAGTCGGTACATCCGTAAGGAGGCTAACCGGGAGAACTGAAACATCTAAGTACCCCGAGGAAGAGAAAACAATAGTGATTTTGTGAGTAGCGGCGAGCGAAAGCGAAATAGCCCAAACCGTGAGTGTTTCGGCACTTTCGGGGTTGTAGGACTGCGTTGTGGACTTATATATTATAGTAGAATAATCTGGAAAGTTTAACCATAGAGAGTGAAAGTCTCGTACACGAAATATTATATATACCTAGCAGTATCCTGAGTAGGGCGGGGCATGTGAAACCCTGTCTGAATCTGCCAGACCCATCTGGTAAGGCTAAATACTCCTCAAATACCGATAGTGAACCAGTACTGTGAAGGAAAGGTGAAAAGAACCCTGAATAAGGGAGTGAAAAAGATCCTGAAACTGTGTGCCTACAAGCGGTCGGAGTTCCGATTTATCGGGATGACGGCGTGCCTTTTGCATAATGATCCTACGAGTTACTCCTCACTGGCAAGATTAAGGACTTAAGGTTCGTAGTCGAAGCGAAAGCGAGTCTTAAATGGGCGTTTTAGTCAGTGGGGGTAGACGCGAAACCTTGTGATCTACCCATGGGCAGGTTGAAGTTTTGGTAACACAAAATGGAGGACCGAACCCACGCATGTTGAAAAATGCGGGGATGACCTGTGGGTAGGGGTGAAAGGCCAATCAAACTGGGAAATAGCTCGTACTCCCCGAAATGCATTTAGGTGCAGCGTCGAGGTTTAGTCTTATAGAGGTAGAGCTACTGATTGGACTAGGGGGCTTCACCGCCTACCAAATCCAGACAAACTCCGAATGCTATAAGATATACTCGGCAGTGAGGGCTTGGGTGCTAAGGTCCAAGTCCGAAAGGGAAAGAACCCAGACCATCGGCTAAGGTCCCTAAATATACGCTAAGTTGATTAAACGTGGTTCGATTGCATAGACAGCTAGGATGTTGGCTTGGAAGCAGCCATTCATTTAAAGAGTGCGTAACAGCTCACTAGTCGAGCGATTGAGCGTGGATGATAATCGGGCATAAGTGTATTACCGAAGCTGTGGATTTTACCAATAGGTAATCTGGTAGGGGAGCATTCTATGTGCGTTGAATGTGTA
>Ga0265293_10002096_pt1 | contig 41397 bp, 29 predicted proteins | sample Munlanlewell138R_FD_192505 | JGI IMG/M metagenome (GOLD analysis project Ga0265293, IMG submission 192505) | Leachate microbial communities from a municipal landfill in Southern Ontario, Canada - Leachate well 138R | ecosystem: Engineered > Solid waste > Landfill > Unclassified | place: Canada...
GCTACCCCTTGAAGATGTAATAGCTGAAGCAAAAGATGATAGACAGGTAGTTCTTGTGATGGAGGACATATCTCCTACCGATGTAGCCCGCTCTTATCACTCTAATATTTCCGGTATCTGCTTGGTAAAAGGGAGCAAAACATCCCATTCCGCTATTATAGCCAGAGCGCTCGGTATACCTGTTGTAGTGGGGGTCACAGAACTTTTATTTAGTACCAAAGAGGGTGATCAAATTATTGTGGATGGCAATAAAGGTGTGGTCATTATTAACCCAGAAAAAGAACAACTGACTGCATACCAACAACAAAGAGACAGCGAGCTACTTGAAAAAGAAGAGTTGGAAACACTTATTGACCTTAAGTCTGAAACAAAGGACGCTAAATATATCTCCTTGCTTTGTAATATTGAGTTGAAAGAAGAATTGGCAGCTGTTTTGCACGCTAAAGCAGATGGAGTAGGGCTATTCCGTACAGAGTTTTTATACGTGGATCGTGATGAGTTACCCTCTGAAGAGGAGCAGTTTGAAATATATAAGAATATAGCGGAAGAGATTGGAGAAAAAGAGTTTACAATTAGAACTTTTGACTTAGGTGGTGACAAATTAGCTAAAGTACTTCCAACTATTGTCCAAGAACAAAACCCATTCCTCGGATGTCGCGGGATTAGACTCTCCCTGCAATACCCAGAAATCTTTAAAACACAGATTAGAGCCGTGCTTAGAGCAAGTAATTACGGCAATATTTGGCTTATGTTTCCAATGATAGGCTCAGTCGATGATATGCAAATGGCATTAGACGTTGTTGAAGAGTGTAAACTCGAGCTGGATACCGAGGGTATTACATACGATGAGACTATGAAGATTGGCGCTATGATTGAAGTTCCTGCCGCTGTCCTCAGCATTGACGCTTTAGCCCAATTATGTGATTTTTTTAGCATCGGCACGAACGACCTGGTTCAATACACTTTAGCAGCCGACAGGAATAATAAGTCAGTCTCGCAGTATTATGATCCATATCATCCAGCTGTTATCAAGCTGTTATATGTCACATCTGAAGCGGCTAAACGTCATAACATAAAGCTTTCAGTCTGTGGAGAATTAGCTTCTGATATCAATTATGCTCCATTATTGATAGGTATGGGCATTGAGACTTTAAGCGTTAATCCGTCGAGTTTACTACAAGTTAAAAAGAGGATTATGGCAATAGATCAGAGCGAACTTAAAGACTTGACAAGGCGTCTTTTAAGGATAAACTCGCCTAAAGAGTTAAGGGAGTACGTATTTAGAGACAAAAACTATTTAAAAAAATAGAGGGAGGAAAAATGAAGAATATCAGTTACGATTACGGTAATTTACTTAGGTCTGATAAAATACAAAATGGAATCACTAATTCTGATTTCGTTGACCTGTCACAGGAAGTTGCAGAGGTACACTTAAGAATTCAACAGGACCAACAGCTGGAAACGGTAGGTTTTTTCAGCTTACCAGATAGAAATGTTGATCATTTAATAGCAGCTGCAAAGACATTAAGAGAGCGATTCGAGACCTTGGTAGTAATAGGAATAGGGGGCTCGGCTTTAGGTAATAAAGCGCTCTTCTCCGCACTCTTAAATAGCAAGAACTTAGACCGTGAAGTTATCGTTTTAGACAACGTTGACCCCAATATGCTTCATCAAGTACTCAGCTCAATCGACCTCGAAAACACTCTGTTTAACATAATTACTAAATCAGGCACAACTACTGAGACTATGGCGCTTTACCTGATAATACTTGATGTTTTAAAGAAGAACTTCCCCGATACTTATAAAGAGCATGTTGTGATAACTACCGACCCTGAAAAGGGGTTTCTCCGCGAAATAATTCGCAAAGAAAAGTATCTCGGCTTTGACGTACCTGACAATGTTGGAGGGCGTTTCTCAGTCTTATCAGACGTAGGACTCTTATCATCAGCATTTGCAGGTATCGATATCAAAGAGCTTTTACGTGGTGCTGCGGCTATGAGAAAGCGGTGCAATAATGATGATATTTCCAAAAACCCAGCGTATCTTAACGGCTTGAACCACTATATATACTACAAAAAAGGGTATCGAGTCTCAGTTATGATGCCTTACTCAAACGATCTTTATGACCTGGCAGACTGGTATAGACAACTCTGGGCTGAAAGCTTAGGGAAGAAGATTGATGACGATGGTGACTTTGTCTTCACAGGCCAAATACCGGTCAAAGCGATCGGAGCTACTGATCAGCACTCTCAACTACAGCTATATATGGAAGGACCTAACGATAAAATCATTACCTTCCTTGAGGTTGAGGATTTCGACAACGATTATGTGATCCCAGATCTGTTCCCAAAAATTAATGAGTTTGCCTATTTGGCTAATAAGACACTTAGTCATCTGCTGAACACTGAGAAAATAGCCACTGAGCTCGCCCTATACGAAGCTGGAAGACCTAACTGTACTATTAAGTTCCCCGCCTTGAATGAATACAATATCGGCGAGTTTATTTTTATGTATCAAGTGCAAACACTCTTCACCGGATATCTTATGAATATTGATCCTCTTAACCAGCCGGGTGTAGAGGATGGTAAGAAGAACACTATGGCGCTTATGGGGCGTGAAGGGTTTGAGCAAATGGCTGAACAGGTGCGATTGAAAATCGCTGATAAAGATAAACAAGGAGCTAAAATATGATCGATTTGGACAAAATAGACTTACAAAAACAAGATAGCAAGGATATGTATCACAAAATAATCCATATGCCAGAGCATATTGATAAAGCCTATTTTTCACCTACTATACACAAACCTTCAAACTTTGACGCAACCCTTAAGGAGATTGAGGCTAACAAGATAAAGCGTGTTATCATTGTCGGTATGGGCGGCTCAGCTATTTCAGGAGATATTATCCAGGCTGCCTTTGCTCATCTTATACCTGTATCGGTCTATAAGGACTATAACTTGCCGCTCATAGAGAGCGATGATTTGCTGTTAGTATGTTCCTATTCTGGTAACACAGAAGAGACTTTAAGCTGTTTAGAACAAGGAATGCAGGCAACTAAATATATCGGTGCCGTAACCTGTAACGGTCTATTGAAACAGAAGATAGATGGTAAATATATCTGGTGTGAACTCCCTACAGGATACCCACCACGTTCAGCAATTGCTTTTCTTTTCTTCTCGCTGGTAATCTTGTTGGAAGAATATCGAATTATCCCAAAACAAGAAGCGAATATTAAAAAGGCGATTGGAACTCTTATGATCAAAGCGGGTGCAGTTGCTGAAAACAGTCCGAAAGAGACTAATATCGCTAAGATGGGCGCTATCAAAATAAATGGGAAAATACCGATAGTTTATTCGACTAACCCTGAATACGCCCCTATAGCTTATCGCTGGAAATGCCAGATTAACGAGAATGCTAAATACCCAGCTTTCCATCACACTTTTCCAGAGATGAACCATAATGAAATTGAGGCGTGGGAAAATCAACAGCTCAGTAAAATGTTTATCCCTATTTTTCTGTCAGACTTCAAACCAGAGTATGACTACGCAAAGCGGGCTTCTTTTATGAAGGAGCTGTTTGAAGAAAATGGGGTGGAGTACCTTGAGTTTTTTGCTGAAGGATCGAGCTATATTGAGAAAGCCTTTTCGCTTATCTATTTAGGCGATATTGTCAGCTACTATCTCGCTCTTCTGCAAAAAGTTGATCCAACTGACATTGAGTACATAGAACGGCTAAAAGAGAAAATATCCTGATTTCATTACTTTAGAAGGATACTGAACCCTATAGCTATAAGAATTATACCACCGGCAAGCTCCATTCGTTTTGAGAAAAGCGAAGTGAGCTTGCCACCTATATAAATCCCAATCATCGCCGCTAAGAACGTTACAATACCAACTATGATGATCGGGGTGACAATCTGACACCCCAATAAAGAGAAGCTGATTCCGACTGAAAGAGCATCAAGGCTTGTTGCAAATGCAAGCCCTGTTAAGACTAACAAACCATGCTTATCACACTTCTCATCACAGGGAACGATAAATGACTCATAAATCATCTTGATGCCAATAGTCAAAAGCAAAATGAAAGCAACCCAATGTGAGAAATTCTGAAGGTAACCTCTTATGGTGAAGCCGGTTAGCCAGCCTATGAAAAGCATTAACGCCTGAAAAATACCGAAGAAAAAGGAGAACTTACAGGCGTATTTAAAACAGAGACTTTTTATCGTTACACCGCTTGTGACCGATACTGCAAAGGTATCCATAGATAAACTTAGAGAAATCAAAATAAAAGTTAGTATGCTCAATGTAGCAGCCCCTTAGCGTCACACATAACGACCATTTTATACCTCATATTTAATCAGCTTAAGCCAAATAAAGTGGAGAATCTCCACCTTAATTATTTTATATACTTTTTCGATCTAACAACCTTAGGTATTAATATTTTCCGTAGCCCTTCTTTGTAAAGAAATATCTCTAATGACCCTATTCACTTTTAGGGTTAACAATTCATCTCATAACTTATTTTCCCTGTTAATTACTCACTCTTATGTAGTAACTGTCAGCCTGTTGTTAGAGTGTATACTATACTCCTTGTTTCCCTATAGGGTGATGGTAGTGATTCGATAACAGAATTAGGGTAAAGAAATGAATAATATCTTGACTTAGTTTAGGTTTTTCGCAGAGAAGGTTAGTAGTAAGTAGAAGAGGTTCACCTCGCTAAAATGTTTTGATAAGAATTCATTATTTTAAGTAATGGTCCTAACAGGAGGTATTAAGTGTTAAGAGAAAAGAATTTGTACTCAATCCTTTACGTTTTAATTGCTTTATTGTTTTGTGCATCTCTGCTGCACGCTGAATTTGCCGGCGGTTCTGGAACATATGCAGATCCTTGGCTAATTGAGACGGCAGAACATTTGGATATGGTTAGAGAGTATGTAGGGTCTAATCACAGCGACAAATATTTCAAACAAATAGCTGACATCGATTTAGGAGTAGCCCCTTGGAATGAAGACTCCGGCTGGCTTCCAATAGGTAACAGAGATAAGAAGTTTTCTGGTAATTATAACGGCGATGGTCATACAGTTAGCGGCTTATATATCCGACGTTCATATCTGGATAACGTAGGGCTTTTTGGTTTTTGCATGGACGCTGGGATAAAAAACTTGAATGTGAAAGACGTTGATATAGTCGGTATGAAGTGGGTTGGTGGATTGGTTGGTGACTTTAGTGCAACTGATGGCGATATGCCTGCAAAGCTCGAAAACTGTTCAGCAAGCGGTGTTGTTAAAGGGACATCTCGAGTTGGTGGTTTAGCGGGCTATATTGTAAGAAGCCATGTAATTGCGAGTAGTGCAAGGACAAAGGTAATCAGTGTCGATGAAGCTGAGGCGTTTTCAGGTGGTCTTGTCGGCTTTGGTAGCACCGACAGTCGAATAGTGGACTGTTATGCGAGAGGTGACATTGAAAACAGGGATCAGGCTAAGTATAGTGGTGGGTTAATAGGAGCTGTCGAGAATGGACATTCATCATACTGTTTTTCGACAGGTAAGGTTACTGGTGGGGTCGATATTGGTGGTCTTGTAGGGGTTACCAACTCTGATGTAGGGCGTTATTCATATTGGGATATGGATACAAGTGGTTTATCCTACTCGAAAGGTGGTGATGGGAGAACTACTGAACAGATGATCTTTCCACACCGTTCAAACTCGTTTTTAGGGTGGGATTTCGACAATATTTGGACACTGGACATTAATCACCAAGCTAACGATGGATATCCTTATCACGGCGTTATCAAAGAGGTTCCCTATGTTGCAGTAAAACCGTCCCCTGAAAATGAGGAAAAGGGCGTAGAGATCGATGTTACACTAAGCTGGGAGGCAGAATTGAATGAAGAATTTACTAACTCTCCATCCGGCTTTATGCTCTCTTTCGGTACCGATGACCCACCTACTAACATAATTGACGAGTTAGACCTTAAAATGATGTTGGAATATAAAATAGAAGCTGTGCTGGAAGTTGAAACTACCTACTATTGGCAGGTTAAACCGTATAATAAAAAAGGTACCGCTGAAGAGTCCCCTGTCTGGAGCTTTGAGACTTACTATCCCGGTGAACACCATTTTTCCGGTGGCAGTGGAGATGAAGAAGATCCTTGGATAATTGAGACCACAGACCACCTTCATAACATAAAAAAATATCTTAACATCGAAAAATACTTCCTACAAATTGCCGATATCGATCTCGGAGCAAATGAAGTCGATCGAGTAGATAACTGGGATGCAATCGGTATTTCCTACTCTAACTCTTTTAAAGGCGTTTATGATGGTGGGAATCATACTATTAGCAATATGAAGGTTGAAAAAAGCGACCTTAACTATCAAGGGTTATTTGGCTATGTTGCCAGCGGAACTGTTAAAAACGTTAATCTTATCAATGCTGAAGTTTCGGGCAAAGACCAAGCTGGTGCTTTAATAGGTACTATGTTAGAAGAAGCTATGGTGATTAATTGCCATGCACAAGGGGTAGTTAGCGGTAAAAATTCAATCGGTGGACTTATAGGCAGAGCTCACAATTCGGAAATATACTATAGCTCAAGCTATGTCGAAGTTGATGGGCAAAGCACTGTTGGTGGACTAATCGCCGACAATCAAAGCTCCAGAGTGAGTAACTCATATAGCAGAGGTAGCGTCAAAGGTGTAGATAGGGTAGGAGGGCTGATAGGAAACAACTATATGTCGTCCATAATCCATTCTTATGCAGCGTCTGTGGTATCAGGTCAAATGAACCTTGGTGGGTTTATAGGACGCATCTCCCCTTACGATGAGATAGATGAAAATAATTATTGGGATATAGATGTTTCAGGGTTGGATGAGTCTTCGGGTGGTAGCGGCAAACACACAGAAGAGATGATCTATCCGTTTGGTGAAGAGGTTTACGAAGGGTGGGATTTCGAAAATATTTGGACTTTTGATAGAGAGCTTGTAATTAACGATGGATACCCATATCACCTGTCCGAAATAAATGTTTCTGCAGAAAAAGTAGCTGTGATACAACCAAACTCAATCTCTCTTAGAAACTATCCTAACCCCTTTAATCCAGAAACAACTATCAGCTTTGATTTATTTGAGTCTGGAGAGGTTAGCCTGACTCTGTATAACATTAAAGGGCAAGAGATTAAGAGTCTTGTAAACAAACAGCTAAATCCTGGTAATCATAAAGTCACCTGGGATGGAAAAGACGATAATGGAAAAGAGCTTTCATCAGGTATATATTTCTACAAACTCACTACCCATCAGGGTGTAGTGACAAACAAAATGATGCTTTTGAAATAAAGGTCTGAGTCTTTAGGGGGAGAGATGTCAAAAAAAACAAGAGCGTTTATCTTAGCTATTGTAATTCTATTCGCAGTAAGTGGACAACCTTTGTTAGCACAATTTGCTGGCGGTGATGGGTCGTTTCAAAGACCCTGGCTTATAGAAACAGCAGAGCACTTGAATAATGTTCGAAATCATATCAGTAACTCTGGAGAAATTTACTTTAAACAGACTGCTGATATAGATTTAGGCGTCTCCCCTTGGAAAGACCAGGAGGGGTGGGAACCAATCAATAGTTCATACCCTGCCTTTTATGATGGCTGCCATTACAAAATATCAAACCTGTATATCAATAGACCTAATTCCGATAATATTGGGCTGTTTGGTGACTTCAAAAGTGGCGGGCTAAACAACGTATTGTTGGAAAAAGCTAATGTTGTTGGGCGTAATAATGTTGGAGCCCTTATAGGATTCTCAACACAGGCAACTATAGATTTCTGTATATCTACAGGGGTTGTCCGAGGGGAAACAAATGTTGGTGGTATAGCCGGTTTTCTTAAGGATGAGGGTGGTTTATCTGACTGCTGGTCAAAAGCTACCGTGATTAGTAGTAGCGGAGCAGTGGCCAATACCGGCGGGCTTGTTGGCCTGATAGAGAAAAGAATTAATATTCAGTATTCATACTTTAGAGGTGAGGTTATTGCTGAAGGTGGGGGAAGCTGTAACGGCGGAATAGTGGGACAGACTGACTCTGCAGTTAATAGATGCTACTCGACTGCAAAAGTAATCGGGGGAGATAATACTGGTGCATTGATCGGATGTTCTGAAAATAAGCTGATCTTCTACTCATATTGGGACGTTCAGACAAGTGGGATAGCCGCCTCAGCGATTGGAGAACCGAGAACTACTGAACAGATGGTATACCCCTATACAGACCCTGATACCTATAAGAATTGGGACTTTGAAGAGATCTGGAGAGAAGATATGTCTCATAATTTAAATGATGGCTATCCTTGTCATATTTCTCAAAACCAGCTCCCTTTTTTAACGTATGACCCCTCCCCGGAAGATGAGGCATTTTTGGAGCCGCTGCCTATAACTCTTAAATGGAAAATTGATTACAATGAGTTTCTTACCAACGAACCTGTAGGATTCCTCATAAACCTCGGGTCGTCCAACCCACCGTCAAATACTTATTTTGAGAAAGATGTGGGGCTTGTTTACGAGTTCGAAATAGATGTGGAGCTTGAGCTGGATCGATTGTATTACTGGCAAATTATACCGTATAATAAAGCAGGGAAACAATTAGCTTATACCTGGACATTTCGTACCTATAGACATGGTGACCATCTTTTCGGTGGGGGAGAAGGTGTTGAACATAGCCCTTGGATTATAGAAACAGCAGAACACTTGAATAATATTCGCAAAATGAATAGAAAAAGAGCCGCTTATCTACAAGTAAAAGATATTGACTTAGACGTATCCCCCTGGAATGAAGGGGTCGGATGGGAGCCTTTTGGAACGGGAGAAAGTAATTATTTCAACGGGGTTTATGACGGAGGTGGATACAGTATCAGTGGGCTCTATATGGATAGAAGCTTTTGGTATGCAGGCCTTTTTGGCTACGCTCTCGGAGCCACTATCAAAAACCTTACTATAATTGATGCCAACGTAACGGGTGAATATTATGTGGGAGCCTTAGCCGGATTTTTAAGAAATAACTCCAAAGTGATAAACTGTCACGTGATCAACTCAAGAGTTAAAGGGTCATACCATGTCGGTGGGTTGGCTGGGGAAACTAATAATAGCAATACCAGCTCATCTTCAGCCAAGATAGAGGTCATTGGAACCGGCTATGTAGGTGGACTATTAGGGGGCAATATTATGTCTGAAGTTGAAAATAGCTACTGCCACGGCGTTGTTTTTGGAAAGAAAGATGTCGGTGGACTCATCGGCTACTGTAGCAGTACGGTTATCAATAAGACCTATTCTGTCTGTTATGTCATAGGTGAGAGCAAAGTAGGTGGTTTGATAGGAAGCCTTTCAGGAAGTAATTTAGAAGGCAATTATAACTACTGGGATATAAATAGATCTCAACAAAATGAGTCTGTTTACGGCGAAGGAAGACCTTCCAGTGATTTGATTTATCCTTATGATAATAATGCTTATTTTAGATGGGACTTTACCGATGTCTGGGCTCACGATACAGAACACTCGCTTAACGACGGATACCCCTATATTAGACCGTTACTCGATGTCTCAATAGACAAAAATGAGCTCCCTAACCCAGAAACTTTCACTATGAAGAATTACCCAAACCCCTTTAATCCAGAAACCACTATATATTTCGTCTTACCAAAATCAGATGTCGCCACACTTAAGGTGTATAATGTTAAAGGACAAGAGGTTAAGACGCTTATTAATGACTCACTTACAAAAGGAGAACATAGAGTAGTTTGGAGCGGAGTCGATAGCCAAGAGTTGCCGTTACCTTCTGGCATTTATTTCTATCAGCTGTCAACTTCAACAGGCAGAATTATACAGAAGATGATGCTTTTGAAGTGATCGAAGCGTGCGAATTAAGCGAATGTAGTAGAAGCTTTCATTATCTCTAAGTCATGTTTGATTTTGGCATCGCTTGGAGTCATACCACTATATTTGTTCTTCTAAACAAAGAATTATCCGAACAGGATCTTGCTGTTAAGCAGGTAGTTTGCTAACTCTCCTCTTGGACACTTAAGATCTTATTGATGCTAATCTGGTAAACACCTTTAACCCCTGCGGAGCTGTATACTGCAATACAATCACCTTGTTCTATACCGATATGGTTGACGCTTAAAGGGAGCAGTGGTTTATATAAGAGAGTGTTTTTCAATGAGTTATAGTTAGGTCCATCTACTGTATCGAGTCTCTTTTTCTCAATCCTCAAGAATCTTTTCCACATCTGTTGTAGCTCAATAATTTCTTCACTGAGCAGAAAGTCTGGGTAGTAGCGAAGATTTGTGTGAATAATCAGATCGTATCTCAATAAATCGGAAAATACGTCAATTTGGTTAGGGTGTTCAAGCAGGATTAGCTCACTAAGGTAAGTTGCTGTTTTCACCCAATCTTTGAGCCAAAAATGGATTTCATTTTCAGTCCAATATCGTTCTAATCTATGATAAAAATCGAACGGTGAACCATAGAGCTTTTCTAAGAAAAGGAGTGAATTTTTGAACTGCCCGGAGTTATACAGGTTGTTAACCAAATGCTCTATGTTATGTAGTTTATGTAGCTCAGAAAACCTAATCCAGCGGTTATTAAGCACTGTATAGGGTGCTGAGTTTTGATACGTCATCTGGTAGACTTCAGCCTTTTCGGCCATCTCAGTTCCGGGTAGTACTTTTAGCATACCGGGTTGGAAATAATTCGGCCTAAGGCTGTATACATCGTTGAATGACTGAGCGCTAACCTCTATTGATTCATAGGGTAGTCCTGAGATAAGATCGAGGTGAATAGGTATTTTAGTATTCTGAATCAGATTATTAATATTCTTGGCTATAGCTGTCCAATTACCTTCTCGACCGATTTCTTTAAGTGTTTGACTATTAGTAGACTGCACCCCTATTTCGAACTGGAAAAGATCATGGTGGGCGTTAGCCAGTATCTCAATATCAATGTTGTCAATTAAGGTTGGGTTGATTTCAAAGTGGAACTTGGTATCTCCTGGTGTATCAATCAAAAAGCGCCATATTTCTCGGGCAAAATCACCGTTTGCATTAAAGGTTCTATCGATAAACTTCACTAACGGCACTTTATGTTTGATAAAGAAGGAAAGCTCCTCTTTAACTTTATTTATCTCTCGATATTCGAGTTTTTGGTCTTCTCTTGAGGATAGGCAAAAGCTACATTTGAATGGGCAGCCACGGCTTGCCTCGTAGTAAATTAATCTATTATCAAGCCCTTCTATAATATCGTCATCATAGGGGAAAGGTATCTCATTAAAAGGATAATTACCGATTTTAATCAACTTTTCGGGGAGAGAGAAATCGTTTTCTGCCAAGTGTATCCATCCCTTTTCACCAGATCCAGCAATGATATAGTCGATTGATGGAAACTGAGTAAACCAGTCATCATAATTGTAGCTCGCTTCAGCGCCACCCAGCACAATAGTCGAGTTCGGAAGCACCTTTTTAATATCCGCCAAGAGTTCTTTTACAACTGTGCTATTCCATATATATGCTGAGATAGCAATAACATCAGGCTTGTTAGCTTCTATTTCGGCTAAGATGTCGTAAACAGACTCTGAAATAATAAACTCATTTAAGTGGGTGGTATATTTTTTAGGGGTTATTTTTTGTAAGTAGAGTAATGCGAGGTTAGTGTGTGAATATTTTGAGTTAATAGCTACGAATTGTATTGATTTCATATAATTTTAATCACTCTCCTTGAAAAGGATCATTTCTTCATTCTTTTTGAGCATATTATGCTTTTCTCGAGCTATTCTTTCCCATTCTTCAGGGTTATCTTTTAGCTCCTTAATATGCTCTTTGAGCTCTTTGTTTTCAATCTTAAGGGCAGAAAGCTCTTCTTTATGGAGCTTGTTAGTACGACGGGTTGTGATAAAAGTGATCAGATTATATCGGGCAAAGAAGAGTGTAGATAGAATAAAAAAAATGATAATCCCCCAATAAAGATAATCGAGGAGCTTTTTTCTCCTTTGCATTCTTTCTTGTCGTTTGCTTATTGTTATCATACTGTCCCCCTTAATGAAAACCTCTGATTGAAACTATCAAAAAATCAATCCACTTAATTGTCAAAGAAAAAGATCGGCAGGTCAATAAAAAGAGTAAATCCTATCTTCATCTAAGGGGAAAGTAAGGAGAATAGTCGTAGGCGGCTCTGAGCCGCCTACGACTATTCTCCTTAGATGCTCCTTGCTATGTGTATGCTGAATAAGGAATTAGATGGTTTGTTGTGACAATTGTTTGAAAATATGTTAAATGTGTCTGAGTATGGTCATTTGAGGGGTGTGTAGCTATGAATAATTTTTTAGTTCGTGAGGTTGTTGAGCGTCGTTATTTTAAGTTGAGAATTTAGCGAGATAGTTCTGGCTTTTTTAGTTATCTTAGATTTTGACGTAGTAATAGGGGGTGGAAATAGTTTTCATACAATTATCGGGGTTATTTATGCTTTGGTGTCTGGTTCTGTCTTTGGCGGAGATATTGCTTGACAATGTAGTCGGCTCATCATAATCGAGACTTGATAATTAATAGGGGGGCACTCTCTTGAAATATTTATTCTACATACTGGCTATTAGCTCGATTATCTTTCTCGGCTGTGCAAAAGCTAATGAGCCTTTAGCGATCGAAGATATTAAGATTATGAGCGTTGAAAATGTGTTTGAAACTGTTGGCATACCACAGGAAATGGCTTTAAGTGAAGACTATTTATTCATTGCGGAAGACCAGGCAGGTTTCTCTATATTTGATAAAAAAAGCACCGATTTAATCGTCAGAAAGGATAGTCACTCAGCTTACGATGAGTTCTCTAATATCAGGCAGATTGGATTTGATAGTGAAGAAAACATTCTTTTCATATTCGATAGATATGGGCCTCCAACAATCTATAGCTTTGATATAACCGATCCAAAAGAGCCTATCTTCAAGGAACGTATCACAGCTGGTGATATTCAGAGCACTTACTATATGTCGATCTCAAATAATGAGGACGGCAGTATTTTCTTAGGTATTACGACTACAAATAGTGCATTCCGCTATGGAACAATTCATAAGCCGTATGTGAATATGGATCTTACTACCTTCCATATGCCAAACGCAGTTAAAAAGTTCGATATTGTCGACAACTATGCCTACATAGCAGGGTCACAGCGTGGACTTTACATCTTCGATATGGAGAGTAGAACGCTCCTTTCTGAGCTCAACTTAACTGGGGATGCTCTTGATATTAGTGTCAAAGGTGATTATGCTTACATAGTGGCAAAACAAGAGGGCTTAATCGTTGTCGATATCTCCGACAAGTCAAACCCTGTCTGGGACGGTAAGACATATCCAACATCTGGCTGGGCTCAATCTATTGACCTCGATGGTGACTATCTTGTCGTCGGCTCTGGTGGCGGTGGCGTCTATCTTTACGACATTAAAAATACCCCTGAAGCACCGAAACTGCTCGACAGACTCTCCTCAAACGAAGTTGATTACACACTCCTCGTTGCTATAGAGGGGGAGACTATTTACGCAGCTGGTCGCTACAAAGGGGTCTCCAAAATCAAGATCGATAGATAAAAAAGAGAGGATTAGCCGATTTAGGGAAGGGTCTGCTCCAGGTTTTGAACGGAAGAGGTATAGGCAGAGGTTTTGCTTCGACTTAAAACTTTACTGTAGCAAAAAAAGGGATAAATAGATGATGAAAATGGTTCGCACTTGTTTAACCTTTGCCTTTGTGCTCCTCTTTTGGACACTCTACTCCCAACCTAACATAAGAGTCATAGAGCAAAATGATGCTTTTATCGACTTAGAGTTAAGATTAGATGAATATGCCTTAGAAACGGTTGACCTATCCGGCAAAGAATTCCATAAAGTAAAGATAGAGGGTGCACAAAATCTTTCTGAAGAAGGTGAGCCGGAACTCCCAGCAATAGTTTTATCACTTATAGTGCCGAACTGTGGCACGGTCAATTTACAAAGCTTCAGTATAGAAGAGACAGATGTTTATAACGATATTACTGTACTCCCTTCAAACGGACTCGATGGGTCTACAGTCCAAAACCTTTCATTAACAAGTCAGCAAACACATTACCCTAATGCAATTTGTGAAATAAGCAGTCCACAGATACTACGTGACTATAGATATGTCTCTGTGGCTATCAGACCTTTCGAGTATGATATTTCTCGTTCAGAACTAAAAGTTGTTAAAAAAATACGTCTTCGTTTAGCTTTTGATAGTTCTATAAGAGGTGAGAATGAGCTTAATAAAACTCAGCAAAAGGTATCTAAAAGTTTCGCAAAAGTATATCAAAGCATCTTTGCTAACTATAAAGTAGCTGTAGAGCGGAGCAATAATACTCAACAGCGGAGTCTACTTATAATCCATCACCATAATCAAACTATAACGCCAATTATTGAGCAAATGACCGACTGGAAAAGAGAAAAAGGGTTTACTGTTCACACGGTTGATACTAAGCATTTAGAGACGGCATATGCAATTAAAGGGTATATTCAAGAAGCGTTCGATACGTGGGAAAGTCCACCTGAATATGTGCTAATTGTTGGTGGTGGTTCCGGTAGCTTTGCCATACCTTATTTTTCTGGGTATGAGGATAAGCCTTCAGATCATCCGTATACGCTACTCGCAGGTGATGACGACATACCTGACGTTTTCATTGGGCGTATATCGGTGTATAATTTAGAGCAGTTGATGACGGTTTGGAATAAGATAAAGCTGTATGAGAAAAGCCCTTATCTGGTGAACACAGATTGGTATACGCATACTTTGCTCGTTGGAGATCCAGACACTTCAGGCACCTCTACGATTTCGATCAGTAAATATGTCAAAGAGCTTATTCTTGAGAGTTTTCCAGACTATGAGTTTAGTGAAGTGTATGAGCCTCCATTTGCTTCTAAAATGAATGCTGCTCTTAATAGAGGGGTGAACTTTTTTAGCTACCGTGGTTATATAAATATGTCCTCCTGGTCGCCCAAAGGGGAGAACTTATCTAATGGCTTAAAGCTGCCTAACTGCTTCTTTTTGACTTGCAACACTCTTAGTTATGACGGGAATAGTGCCGCTGAGAGGATGGTAGTGCTCGGTACACCTACGCTCCCAAAGGGGGGTGTTTCAGCGATAGGGACTACTACTGCTGAGACTAAAACAGCGTTCAATAACGCCTTTATCGGCTCTATGATGTCGAGCATCTACGCCGATGGAATAAGGACTATGGGCGAAGCTTTACTGATAGGTAAAGTATATCTACACCAAGTGTTTGACTTTGTCCATCCAGACCAAACACCTCAATTTACTCATTGGACTAATCTCGTCGGAGACCCTTCACTCGACTTCTGGGTAGATGTTCCCAAAAAAATGACCGCTATTTTTGAGCGCTCCATACCGTATGGGCAGAAATTTATAGATGTGACTGTTAATGATGCCGACGGTTTGCCGTTAAACGATGCGTGTGTAACCGGTTACAATAAAGATGATTCGTTTTCCGTTACCGGGTATACCGATAAAGAGGGGAAGGTAACACTTTTTTGGAACACCGAACTCACTGACGGTTTTACGCTTACTGTCACTAAGCCTGATTACATACCGGCTATTAACAGTTTGCAAATAGAAGCTGATAAAGGGGTATTTCTATTTGAGAAATTACTTAACGAAGAGCCTGAAGCTGGGAAAACGATCCCTTGCATTCCTTTGATAAAGAACTATCTACCTTACGGAGTTGATGCGATTTATGGTGAACTCTCCACCGACGACAAAAGGGTGGTGATTAGTCAAAACAGAGTCAATTTTGGTAGTATTTTGCCGAACGAAACCAAAGCTTCCGATTCGCCATTTATCATCAGCTTTGATAATAATATGCCTGATAACACTGCTGTACTGTTTAATCTTGAGGTATCTGATGGTAACGAGAGGTGGTTAAGCAAGTTAGAGCTTATGATCAATGGGGCAAACCTACAGCCTAAAGGGGTAATAGTAAACGGGTTTGATGAGTTTATAAAGCCTGGAGATACTGAAGTTTTACAGATAACTGTTGAGAATATTGGCAAGAGCGACGTCAATGATGTTTATGGAATTCTTAACACCGAGAGTGACTTTGTGGAGATTCAACAACCACTCTCCTTTTTTGGTGAAATAAAAGCAGGGGAGACCAAACAATCTTCTCCCTCCGATCCCTTTATAATCAAGGTTTCAGAAGAAGTTATCCCTGGGATGCGGGTAGATTTCAAGCTCTTGCTCTTTAGTAATGAAGGGTTTGAATCGATAAGAAAAATCTCGTTACGTGTAGGTGAAATAAAGGTAACTGACCCTTTAGGACCGGACTCTTTTGGTCATTTTATTTACGGACAAGAGGATACTGCATACGAGTTATGCCCTGAGTATGAATGGTATGAAATAGCACCACAACATAATGGTGAAGGTATCGATACTGGATTGGAGTCCGATTGGAACAATATCCAGCAGACTGTAATTGTAGACCTTCCCTTCCCTTTTGTTTTCTATGGAAAGGAATATGACAAGATAAGTATTTGTGCCAACGGATGGATCAGTTTTGGAGTAACAGAGCAAACTACTTTCAGAAACTGGATTATACCGGGTCCATTATGTCCAAAACCAATGATCGCAGCCTTCTGGGATAACCTAAATGTTTCTAACGGTGGTGTTTACACTCACTATGATACAGAAGAACAAATATTTATCATTCAATGGCAAAATGCCAAGAATATCATCAACGCCGCCGATGAAACCTTCCAAATAATACTCTATAACCCTCAGTTAAACCCTGAATACGTCGACGGTCTAATAAAAATACAGTACAAAACGTTTAATAATATCAATAACTCTAAAGGCACCCCTGATGGTAATTGGGGAAACTACTGTTCTGTGGGAATAGTTGACCATACTGGAAAGGATGGCTTGCAGTACACTTTTGCCAATAAATACTCAGAAGCGGCAAGTGAGCTTAGTGATAGGACATCACTTCTAATAGTAGGTCCAAAAAAGGTAGATCAAACACCTTTTGAAATAGTAGAGATAGCTCTATTTGACGAGAATGATAGCGGATACGTCGATGCTGGAGAGAGCATTAAGCTGGGCATCTGTATCAGAAATAGTGGGAGAGCTGAAGTTAGCAATGTTGTAGGAACGCTCACTTCTTTGAGCCCGTATGTCAGTATAGTCAAGTCGAATGCAAGTTATTCTGATATGGCATCAGGTGAAGTTGGAGTTAACAAAGATTTCTTTGAGTTTACCGCTTCATCGGCTACACCTGATGGATATTTGGTGGATTTTACTTTAGAACTTGCTACAGTATACGAAACTATTGAGTTAGAATTACAAATACCTATCTATAAGTCTACGCTGTCATTCAAAGAATATCTTATTTTTACCGAGCCTGAACCTGAAGGTCGTATAGAGGCGGGAGAGGCTTTTGAAATAGCTTTCAACTGGGAGAATAAGAGTAAAAGTGATGCTGAAAATACTACCGTAAACTTGAAATCATCGCATAACTACCTACAGCTACACCATATACAAGAAAAGTTGGGTAATATACAGGGTGAGACAATTCACCAGAGTAAGGCTCTCTTTTTCGTGGATAAGAAAGCGAGCGTAAACGATATACTTAGCTTTGTAATTGAAATAGAATCAGCTAATACTTCTAAAAAAGAGTATGAAATATCACTTTTAGTTGGTGAGATGAACAGACTTTTTGACTTTGAAGAGGATGACGGTCTCTTTATAAGTAATGATATTAGCGGATGGCAATGGGGAGAGCTAACTCTCGCCGGAAAGCCTAATAATAAAGGATGGGGAACTGTGTTAGAAGGGGATTATAAAGAGAATAAAAGTTGGACTCTTGACTCACCTGACATCGTTATCCCTCCAAAAGGAACGCTCACATTTCTACATTTCTACAGAATGGAAGAGTATTGGGATGGGGGTAATGTTAAGCTGTCGGTTGATGGTGGAAATAACTGGCATATAATTACACCAAATAAAGGATACCCTACTGCAAACATTAACAGCGGTAATGTAGGGATACCTAATCAACCTGCTTTTTCTGGAAACAGTGAAGGGTGGGAAAGGGTGAGCTTCAACTTAGACAGGTTTGAAGGTAAAGTCGCGAAATTTAGATGGCATTTTGGCTCAGGCCATTGGGTCAATGATCAGGGCTGGTATGTTGACGAAGTAGAGGTGTCAGGGGCTAAACAGGATAATGGATGTATTTCAGGCAGAGTTATACCTCTGAATGAGAACGAGCTTTTACGTAATATTGGAGTTTGTGTCGGTGATTATATCGTGACAGCTGACGATGATGGGTACTACTCAATGATTATTCCGGCTGGTGAATATGACGTTGAAGTCTACACCCCTTATTATTGGAGTGATCTTGTACATCACGTTAAGGTTGGTGAGTTTGAAAAGATTGTCGAATTAGACTTCAATGTTAGATATGTGCCGCCCGCTACTGATCTCCGCTGTGAGACCGATGAAGAGGCTGAAACTCTAACCCTTTATTGGGAGTACTATACTGAAGATAACAGTGTGCAAGACAGTATATTTAACGTCTATCGGCAAATAAACAGTGGACGTTACGAGCGGATCTATACTACAGATCTAAAAGAGATTTTCGATACACTCCCAGTTAACGATGATATACATAGATACTATGTTACTGCTGTTTATAAGGGAACAGAGAGTGATAAGTCAAACGTAGTCAGTACTGATGATTTTGAGGTCAATATCAGAGAGATAAACTTACCTTCAACAGTTGAGCTGTATCAGAATTATCCTAATCCGTTTAATCCTTCAACAAAGATTAGCTTTAGTCTCCCCGCACACGATAAAGTTACCCTGGAAATCTATAACATCAAAGGGGCTAAAATAAAAACACTTATCAAAAACGAGATGCTAAATTCCGGTAGTCATACTTATGAGTGGGAAGGGAATAACGACTCAGGAATGACATCCCCTTCTGGTGTTTACTTCTTTAAGTTGAGTTCAAGATCAAATACACAGATCAAAAAAGGTGTTTTACTTAAATGACACTCTTTTACTCCTCTATAAGGGGAGAAACAGGCATTATAGCTAACTTTTATGGGGCAATTAGTGTAGTCACCAGGAGCGTAGTTGGAGCACTATTTAAGAGATAAAGAGAGGAAAGTGAAGTATTTAGTTGACAAATCAAACTGTAAATTGAAATTAAGCATACCAAATTCAATAAGGAGGTACAAATGAAAAGAGATGATCTTATTACCAAGATGGCTCTTGACGCGGAGATCACCAAAAAAGCAGCAGGGTTGGCTTTAAACTCAATCCTTGACAGTATCACTGAATCACTTGCAAAGGGTGAAAAGGTGGCATTTGTTGGCTTTGGAACATTTGATGTGTCTGAGCGTAAAGCTCGTACAGGAATCAATCCACAAACTGGCAAGAAAATCAAGATTCCGGCACGTACCGTTCCAGTATTTAGGGCAGGTAAGAAGCTCAAAGATTTTGTTAAGTAGTTTCTATATTTGCACGAATGAAAAGCAAGAGAGGGTTGATTACACTACTCTTGCTTTTCTTTGTTTAATTCAATCTTAAAAACAAAAGAGAGGTATAGATATTATGCGTTTTACTATTGAAAAACCAACTTTACTATCCGCTATTCAGCATTTACTTAGCATAGTTCCTACAAAAAATATTACCCCTATTCTCACCTGTTTCCTCTTAGAGGCAGATGCCGATACTGGTAACCTTAAGATCACCGCTACCGACTTAGAAATCACCGTGATCGTCAATGTGGCAGCCAGTGTGTCAGAGAGTGGGAAAGTGGCGTTGAATGCGAGAAACTTGACCGATGTTATCAATTCTTTGGATGACAAGCCAATCAACTTTCAGCTTGAAGAGGGGTTTGTAAGAATACGTTGTAGCAACTCTAAGTTTTCATTGCATAGCGCTGAACATATGACATTCCCACAAGTTCCCGATATGCCGACCGATACCTCTTCATTGAAATTCTCGGCTGAAATATTCTCAAGAATGGTTAACATTGCCAGCATAGCCGTCTTAACTGAGACCTCCAGGCCAATTTTTACCGGGATTTTATGGCGCATCTATCCAGATAAACAGATGATGGTGACAAGTGATGGGAAAAAGATTGTTGAGATAACTAAAGATGAGCCGTTCGATATACAGGAAAACATTGAGCATGTAATTCCTACTAAAGGGCTCTATTTCTTAGAAAAAGTTATAAACGACAAAGAACCAGATGTTATGGTAAACTTTGAAGCGAACCGTATTACCTTCACCTACGCTAACTACGTTGTCATATCGCAAATTATACCGGGTAAGTTTCCAGATTACGAGAAAATATTTGATGTAGATAACCCTAATGAGTTATTGATCGATAAGAATGTGCTTAGACAGGCGATTAGAAGGGTCTCTATCCTCTCTTCAGAAGAGTTTTTTAGAGTCAAGTTTGACGTCTCTCCCGAGAGCATCATACTCTCATCTGTCAACTCCGAAATGGGGGATGCTTTCGAAACTATTACCGATCACCAATACTCAGGAGATCCATTCGCTATAGCATTTAACTTCAAATATCTCTTATCAATACTTAACGTAGTTGAATCTGAAAAAGTAAAAATAACTTTTGGAGTGCCCGAGGGTGGATTGATAAACAACCAGGTGATCTTCTATAATGAGCCTGAGGCTGAAAATTATCGTCCAATATTCCTCCTTATGCCACTGAGACTTAGATAGTTTTGGTCATAAAATCCATTAGCTTAACTAATTTCCGGAGCTTTACTAATATATCGTTAAGCTTTGATGATCGAGGAGCCGTGTTTTATGGTAAGAACGGTATAGGTAAGACTAACCTATTAGAAGCGATCTGCTTCTTTGCCTATGGTAAATCGTTCAGCGCACCTTCAGATCTTGACTTAGTTAAAAGAGATACGGACTATTTTCACATCAAAGGGGAGTTTCTTTTACAACAAAGGAAATTCCTCTTTGAAGCATCTTTTGACAATAAAGCTCGTAAACTTATAAAAGTAAACAATCAAAGATTGCAACGGGTCAGTGACCTCTATAAATATCTGAAAATTGTCTACTTCTCCCACGATGATATTAACCTTATCGAAGGGAGCCCTAAAAGACGTAGGCAATTCTTTGACCTGGCTATATCTCAAAGTAACTTGCGCTACTTAGAGCGGTATAAAGATTATTCTCAAATACTGAAACACCGTAACGCACTTCTGAAAACCGACTATGCTCAAGCTGAGAAAAAAGTGTGGGATAGCCGACTCATCGAGTGTGCAGCAGACATAACTAATGCCCGTTTAGAGTATATAAAGAAGCTTAATACCGAATTGAAAAAGCATTACGCTAAAATAGGTTATTCACAAGAAGATGTCGCTATAGAATATCAATTTTCTTTCAAGATGCGTAAGGAAAGTGAGCTTAAAGAAGTATTTGCTTCCGAACTGCGAAGAGTGGAGCGTGAGGAAAAGCTTTATCAAAGAACTATGATTGGGCCACATTTAGATGACTATAATTTTACCCTCAATGATCAGAATATCAATAGGTTTGGGTCGTTTGGACAAAAGAGATGTTTTGCTATTGCAATCAAGTTGGGAATGGCTAATCTGCTCTCAAAGAATGATAAAGAGGAAGCTATTTTAATCTTTGATGATGTCCTCTCCGATTTGGATGAGCAGCGTACTAAATGCATAATCGACTCATTAGGGATGGGGAACCAAATATTTGTCGCTACCCCTTCACCAGCTCCGTATAAAGCACTTAATCTCTCGTTCATAGATCTTGAGAATAGGATTGGAAATCCAAATATAAGAGATGAAAGCTAATAAAGGCACAATTGGCTGGGTGATGTATGACTTTGCCAATTCATCGTTTACGACAATTATAGTCACGGTTGTATACAGCGTGTACTTTAGAGAAGTCGTAGTAGGCTCACAAGAGCTTGGTACGGCGCTATGGGGGAGAGCGGTCAGTATCTCTATGCTTTTAGTAGGGCTGTCAGCCCCTATCTTTGGTGCTATTGCAGATTACTCCCGCTCAAAAAAGAAATTTCTGTTTATCAACACCTATCTAACGGTAATTTTTACAAGCCTACTCTATTTTGTAACCGCTGGACATATTGTCAAAGGGATGCTGTTTTTTATCATAGCAAACTTTGGATATAACAGTGCTAACGTGTTTTACAACTCGTTTCTATCAGAGGTGTCTACGCGTGAAAATATGGGTAAGGTGTCGGGTTGGGGCTGGGGTGTTGGATATGTAGGTGGGCTGGCGTCACTCTTTTTATCACTCTGGTTGATTAAAATTGATACCCGTTTAGTATTCCCGGCAATTGGTCTGTTCTTTGCAGTTTTCTCAATCTTTACTTTTGTCTGGCTCTCGGAGTTCAGCCGACCCTCAAAGAGGACTAATTATCTTAAAGTTGCGCTCAATAGAATCGCCTACTCTTGGCGTAATATTAAGAAGTTTAAGGAACTACTTCGCTTCATAATAAGCTATTTTATTTATAATGATGGGATCGTCGTAGTCATTAGCTTTGCTGCGATATACGGAGCAGCTCGGTTTGGAATGACTACAGAACAGTTAATAATTTATTTCATTTTCGCTCAGCTCACCTCTATTGTGGGCGCACTTCTTTTTGGCTACATAATCGACAGGATAGGGAGTAAAAAGACCATTACATATACCCTACTCATTTGGACTGCAGTAGTCATCTGGGCTTTCTTTGCAAGGTCAATAAAAGAGTATTATCTTGTAGGTCTGCTTGCAGGTATCGCTATCGGCTCCAGCCAATCGAGTAGTCGGACTATGCTTGCGCAGCTGACTCCAACGTCAAAAATGACCGAGTTCTTTGGTTTCTATGCGTTAACGGGTAAGCTTGCGTCGATATTTGGCCCTCTCGTCTATGGTGAAATAGCCCGCATTACTGGATCACAAAGATGGTCTATTCTATCAGTTTTAGTTTTCTTTATAGTGGGCGGCATCCTATTGCAAACTGTTAATGAGGAGAAAGGGAAAGCGGTAGCTCAAAACTGGATGGCATAATCACTAACCAGTTATCCTCTTAGTTTTTTAACATAGTTCACAAGCCAGGATAAACACTACGCTTGTTAATTCTCTCACTTGCTGACTCGATTATTCTGTTAATGAGCTCAAGATACGAAACGCCGACCATAGAGCACATTATAGGTAAATCAGAATGGGTGGGGTGTAGACCAGCAAGAGGGTTGATTTCTAAAAAGTGCAGCTCTCCATACTCATCCTCTTTGACATCAATTCGAGACGCATCTCTACAATTAAGCCCTTTATGAACAGTAAGAGCCATTTTGGATAAACTCTCCAGTAAGTTGGAGTCGACAAGCCGATACTCTATGAAATCTTCACAATTCTCTTTAGCCTCAAATCCATACACCTCGACATCACTATGTGGTTTAACAATGATCTCCATAGCACTAATTACCTTGGAATTTATCCCTGTGCCAAGCACGCCGACCGTAAACTCTCGGCCGGGTAAATAGTGTTCTACTAAAACAGGTTGATTAAACTTGTGTAATAATTCGAGACACACTTCCTTTAGCTCAGTTTTATTGTTAATGATAGACTTATTAGAAATACCTCTACTTGTTCCTTCAGCAATCGGCTTAGCAAAGAGGGGGAACGGGAGCTTTACTTTACTGATGTCATCTATACTCTTAACACTTACAAAAGGAGAAGTGACTACCCCTATATCGCTAACGATACGTTTTGTTAACGCCTTTTGTATAGAAACGGCTAAGACTACAGTGTCTGAAAAAGTATAAGGTATTTGATAAGCATCGAGTATGGCAGGTATCTGGGATTCACGCCCCATACCATAAACCCCTTCAGCTATGTTAAATACAAGATCCCATCTTGCTCCATTAGCGATAAGCTTGATTAGGCTTTTTATGTTTCCAATTTTCTCTACTTCATACCCTAAGCTTATTATTGTGTCCGCAAGAGCTTCGACAGTGGTAACACTGTCCATCTCAAGAGTCTCTTCCTCTGTAAATCCTTCTTTTAGATAGTCATCACGTAAGTCATAGGTTAAGCCAATCTTCATTGATACTCCGATCGACGCTATGAATCATGTAATACGTTGAGAATTTTTAATGTAATAGAACGGTTCATACACCTCTCCTTGTTTGGGCTGAATTATATCAATTTAGTCCTTCTTTCAGTTAATTTGTACCTTTGAATCTTGCCAGAAAGAGGATCCCGAGAGATGAGTTTCGAATAGCAAGATGTATCCAATTATTTAGCAGGAAAATATTGGCAAGTAGTTTTATTGCGTGTCGTGAAAATAAATTAAGGAGAGGCTGAAAGGCCTATGTGTAAAGGGTTAGAAGGGTGTAGGTATTACTTGATTTCGAGGATAGAGCCGCTGTAAAAGGGCTGGATAGATTCATTGTCTAACTGAAGTAAAAGAGCGCCTCTGCGGTTTATTCCCTTCACTAAACCTGTGTATTTCTCGAACTCAGTCCCTAAAATTATCTCTCTACCATAAAGATAAGAGTTGTTTTTATAGTAGCTTAGCTGATTGGTCAACTCGTTTTCTAAATAATCAGGGAGCTCTTGCGCGAAAATATCGAAAATAGTGTTTAGAACAAGGTTGTTATCCAATTCTTTATAGAGAGCAAGTGAGAGTGAAGTAGCTCTCTCTTTTAAGTGTTCGGGAAACTCTGTAACATTAGTGTTAAGCCCTATCCCTGAGATAATATACTGCTGGTCAGGGAAAGAGGTGGTGAGGATACCACAGAACTTTTTATCGTTAATATATAGGTCGTTAGGCCATTTAATTTTTATTTTACCGCTGAGCTCAGGATAAAGAGTTTCAAAAGCCTTTGTGATGATTACTGCCAAATAGATAGTGAGGCTACTCCTTAGAGGGAGATTGTAAAAACCTGCAGTGAACCACAGACCCCCAGCAGGTGAATGCCAAGGGCTATCCTTACGTCCGGCACCAGAGCTCTGAGAGTTAGCTATGACCAGAAAGTTTCCCTTCACCTCTCTCGAAAAGATAAGCTTCCGAGCTTGGGTATGAGTGCTCTGCAGCGAGTTGAACCTTATAACTTGATCAAAGAATGGTATATCACTCATAGAATCACCATCGCATCCCCATAGCTAAAGAATCTATACTGTTGAACTACTGCCTGTTGATACGCTTCTCTAATATTGTCATAGCCGGCAAAGGCCGAAATCATCATCAGAAGAGTGGACTCTGGTAAGTGAAAGTTTGTTATCATCCCGTCAGTTACTTTGAAGTTGTAACCGGGATAGATAAAGATATCAGACCACTTTGAACCAGGCTCTAACAAATATTGAGGGTTATTTGACTCACTATTTTCTATAGCAAAACTCTCTAAAGCACGAGTGGTAGTCGTTCCTACCGCTATTATTCTTCTCTTCTCTAACTTAGCTTGATTGATCGTGTTTGCAGTATCGGGGGTGATGGAGCAAAGTTCACTGTGCATCTTATGGTCGAGAATGTTGTCAACGCTCATAGGCTTAAAGGTGTCTAACCCAATGTGAAGGACTATTTTGACTATAGTGGTCCCCATCAGTTCTATTCGAGAAAGTAGCTCTTCTGAGAAGTGTAACCCGGCAGTAGGAGCCGCAGCTGAACCCAGTTGATCTGCATAGATAGTTTGGTAGTTATTGTTATCAGAGGGGATAGTTTCCCTTTTAATGTAAGGGGGGAGGGGCATAGTTCCTATCCGGTCAAGAATCGACCATAAGTCGCCCACATATTCAAACCTAACTATCCGCAAACCACCTTCCAGATGTTCGATTATTTCACCGCTAAGCTCTTCAGAGAAGATTGCTTTCGCTCCAACCTTCAGCTTGTTGCCAGGTCTTACTAAGCACTCCCAGTCATTACCAGATATATTTCTAAGAAGAAGTGTCTCAACTGAGGCTCCTGTGTCTTTTTTACCAAAGAGTCGAGCTGGGATGACCTTAGAGGAGTTTAGCACCAACACATCATCAGGTTTAAGGTAGTCTATTATATCGGCAAAAGCTTGATGGTGAACAATCGTTCCATTATTTCTGTTGAGATACATTAATCGACAGTTATCCCTCTTTTCAGTGGGGAACTGAGCGATTAAGTTATGAGGTAAATGATAGTTATAAGAGCTTCGGTTAGTCAGTGGCATTTTCCACCTTAATTAGGTTGGCTGAAAAGTTGCCAAAGATAATTTTACTTTCCAGCTTTACCGGGATACGGTTTTCATCGTTAGTTAGCCAAATAAAGATGTCACCCGTCTGTTTAAATATAGCTTCACCTTTAAGTTTAGGCTCGACTTTAAGACACTCGGTCTTACCAAATATCGTGTTTAGTATTTCAGGTGGGTGTATCAGAATTTCTGTATTAGTATTCCGTCCATCAGCGGTGACATTCACGTAATACTGCTGATTTGGAGCCAGTTTTTGAGTTCTCAGCCAATAGAAAGCAGATAGTATATCTTGTGTCTCATCAGGTATTGTCATTTGCTTTTCATCGGACTTTTCTTTATTGAAGTCATAGCGTGAATAGACCGTAAAATTTTGATCGGGATAGTAAAAATGGATGCGATGTTGACGGTATCTTCCTTCATTGAGTCGCTTAGTGAATCTTCGAGAGACCATTAGCTTTTTATCGAGAATGGACTCAATATTGTCACGTACTTTGAATATTCTATCGAAAAAACTGTTAGTCTTTGCAGTGGATGTTATCTGGTAGGCTGGATACTGGTCTTGGAAGTGAATTTCTTTTACCTCTAAGGTAGCTTGGCCAGCGGTGATTACTCCATACTTGATGTCAAAAGTTAGTTTCTCGCCTGATTGGAAGCCAACAAGGTGCGTGATGTTGACAAAAATGGCGAGTAAAAAGAGCCACTTAACGGTGTGACGTATCAGAGTTTCCCCCCTGTAATAAAGAAGTCCTCTCCAGTGACAAAGCTATTCTGCTCAGAGATGAGAAAATATGTTAGGTTAACGACATCTTCTGGTATAGCAAGGCGTTGCAACGGTGTTTTCTTAAGCATAACAGCGTAGTAATCCTCTCTAAATTTACGATACTCAGGTGAAAAGTGAGATGCATCTATAACGATAGGGCCAGGAGAAACAGTATTGATCAGGATTTGATGTTTCCCAATTTCATTAGCCAAAGACAAAGTTAGATTGGAGATAGCCGACTTAGCTGCCGAATAGGCAGTGCCATTAGGTAAGCCGGTTCTACTTACGTTTGAACCAAACAAAACTATGTGGCGGTTCTGTTTTATTGCCTTATTTCTCTTGATCATAAAAGGCAGCACGATGCGTAAAACATTATACGTTCCTACAAGGTTTACCTGAACAACTTTTTGCCAGATTAGAGGGTCAGAGTCAGACAGTTCTTTAGCATCTATACTCCTCATTGCAGCTGTATGGACTAATGCAACCGGATTACAATTATTGCTGATGAGAGGGGATAAGTCCTGCTTTAACTTTTCATAGTCTGAAATATCGGTCGATAGAGTAGTAATCAACTCTGAGTATTCATTTGAGAGCTTTTCTATCTTTTCAGAGTTCTTATGGTAAAGGAGCAACAGTTTTTTATTCTCTTTGGCTAAGCGTTCTGCTAAGGCGAACCCTACGTTACCATTGGCACCTGTGATGATGGTTAAATCAGTCATAGTTTATTTGTTCCTATAAAGTCCCACATTTTATGGGCTGCGTCAAGTTTGCTACCGCTGACTGGCTCTGCCTTGTTTGTAGTTACGAGCAACATTTCGGTGTTGTTTTGTCCAGCGGTATTGATATGATTTGCGACGATCATATCGGCTTTTTTACCAACTAATTTCTTGCGAGCGTTCTCTTCAATATTTTGAGTTTCAGCTGCAAAGCCGATCAGTATTTGGTCTTTCTTTTTACGATTACCCAGCTCCTTAAGTATGTCAGTGGTCGGCTTGAAGGCAAGCTCTATTGTGTCAGAGAGGCTATCCTTTTTAATTTTATCCCTCTCTTCTTGAATGGGCTGAAAGTCAGTTACTGCCGCATTCATCACAATGATATCCATCGAATCAGAGTTTTTGAACACCTGTTCTGCCATCTCTGCTGAAGTGGTAACTTCTACAGCATTAAGGTAATGGGGTAGCTTTTCAGTTATCTTACCCGCTACGACTGTTACTTCAGCACCTCTAAAGTATGCGCTCCTTGCAATAGCCAAACCCATTTTACCAGATGAGACGTTTGAGATATAGCGCATAGGGTCGAGATATTCACGGCAAGAGCCGAGTGTTACAAGAACCTTTTTCCCTTCCAAGTCACGCTGTTGGTGGGTAAGGAATGACTTGATCGCAAACAGAATCTCCTCATTATCGGGATAGCGCCCTTCACCATAAGTACCACAGGCAAGTCTTCCAGAGGCAGGGGGCAGGATCTTATAGCCAAAGTTATGAAGCTTCTTAAGGTTAGACTGCACTATCGAGTTGGTGTACATATTAGTGTTCATAGCAGGGATAAGAAGCACTGGCGTAGTAGCAGCCATAACTGTGGTAGATAGTAGGTCATCGGCTATACCAGAGGCTATTTTGCCTATAATGTTGGCAGTAGCCGGGGCGATGACGGTCAGGTCAGCCCAATCTGCCAGAGTAATATGCTCGATAGGTGATTCCTGATTAAACAGTTCAGTCACCACCGGTTTATCTATAATAGAGCTAAATGACAGCGGGTTAACAAAGTGCTGTGCATTATCGGTCATCAGCACATTAATGTTATACCCTTCTTTAACTAATCGACTTGCCAGATCGATAGCTTTGTATGCTGCAATGCCACCAGTAACCGCTAATAGAATGTTTTTGCTTTTAGACATCGTTTCCTCTCCAAATATGTCTTATCACATTACACAAGTTCATAGTTTGCCTTTCTGTAAAGAAAAAAGTGAGTTCAGACTCTATAATCAAAGATTAGCGGGAAGGTGTCTACCTTTTTCTTAAGAGTAATTTAACAGCTAAATCTTTCCCTTGAAGCGGTTGCCATTCAGAGTAGTAGATATAGGTTCTATTTGATGTAACTTGGAGGTGTGTAAGGTTTTCACGGTAGATTGAGAGGGGTTTATCATCGACATTCTTTACAGTAAGGAAAAGACTGTTTGTAAGTGGTATTTCGGGCAGCTGAAAGATAGTTGAATCATTGTTAATCGAAAGTTCATTAGTCCTATATAGTAGAGATGCTCCATCATAAAGGGAGAGCTCTATTTTATCGGATCGGTACTCTTTATTTCCCTGTATTTCAATACTTTCTATAAAGTAGTTAGTGTCGGTAGCTTGATAGAGTGAATAGTCGATTCCAATTTGGCAGTCGGGCTGTAGGTAAAAAGGATCGTGTAAGGAGTGTTTATAGGCGTAGGTTAGCTCTTCTTCTTCATCTTTCAAAACAACAATCTTATTGGCTATTTCAGCCTTTTGCAGCAGTGGGTTAGAGCAGTAGGGGAGAATGGCGATTGTGCCGTTGCTAATGAGATTGGTCGGTACCCAGGGGAGGTAGTAAACATTTTCTCTTTGTTTGAGTAGTTCTTGATGAATTATGCCGCTCTCTTTTAGGACAAACATTTGAAACTCATCGTACTGAGTGGGGGGGGCACTATTCAAGAGTAAGGGCGGAAAATGTTGAAAGGTCGTATCAGTAAGGATGATAGCCTCCCCTTGATTCAAGCTCTGTTGCCAGATAGGGGGGTGGGTAGGAGAGTCGAGCGCAAAAGAATATTCAGTTTTGCCAGTCCCATCTTTGTATATGAGATAGGTAACTCCCTCTATATTAAGGGTATACGGGTATTTATCGGGGAAGAGGTAGTAAAAAAAATACCCCTCTTTATTGGTGAGCAAGGGCTGCTTTAGATAGTTATCCTTTTCTTCGATGTATAATGGTATGTTTGGTAGACAGTTCTCCTCAAGGTCAGTAACTCTACCGATTATAAGGTTTTTGTCAAACTCTTCAAGCAGTTTTATAGCTGCAGTTATGTGCTTATTGACTATCTTTTTCAGCTCTTTTACAGACGGATTAATTATCCCTTCACCATACACCGAGTTACCAGCCACTTCAAGCAAGAAGGCGAGTGTGTTATGTTGTGAGTAGATATAATCACGGGCAAACCCCTGTTGTGAAGTATTGAGGGTTTGAACAGAGTAGTGTCCTTTTTTATAAGCATTAGGTAGGTTCTTAGCTAAGTGTTTAGCTAAAAAAAGCATCTCTTGGTAGTCTGGAGAGGTAATGTTATTCCATTTCCAAGGGAAGTAAATCTTTTCAGAATAATTACCAGTTGCAGAGGTGTGGTAGAATAGGGCTAACTGGAATTGCTCACGGGCATAGAAGTTGATCATCGCTCTATTTTCAGACTCAGATGCAGGCTCGAACCCTTTGTAGTAGGGGCTCTCAGGGTTATCATTAAAATCTTTATCCCAGTTAAACGGATAGTTACGGTTGAGGTCAACCCCATCTTTATCTATTTCAAGGAGCCCATTTAAGTTGGTGTCTGTATTATTCTTACGCTTTAGTCGATACTTTCCGTTATTAGTTATAGCAAACCCTTCCGGGTTCATAGTCGGGATAAACCAGAGGTTATAGTTATCCACAAAATAGGTAACTTGTCGATCCTTACCATAATTGTTAAGCAAATACTCACTAAGAGCAAAGACAATCTCTACGCCGATCGGCTCTTCCCCGTGGTGTTGCCCGTGGAATAGGACGGATGGTTTACTATATTCAGAGCCAGTTTTAGGGTTAGAAATGCTCAGTGCGTAAATGGGTAGTTTAGCGTTATTACTGACCCCTATAATTTCCCATTGGCAAAGCTCTTGGTTGATATCTACTCTACTCCAGAGTGAGTTGGTAATATCTTCAGGGCGGTGGTAAACTGGGTCTAACGGGTAGACATTTTTTGCTTGTGCATTTAGCGGTGCAAAGGAGAAAAAGAGTAATAAAAGTGCCAAGCATTTAAAGAAGTGAGGATTGGCACGCTTCATTTTATTTTAACACAAAGTTTAGCTTCAAATAAAGAGATGGTAAAGCAGATAGAATACAGGCACCGTGAGAACTAAGCTATCGAAACGGTCTAACATTCCACCATGTCCAGGGATAATTTTTGAGCTATCTTTAACCCCTACGTCTCTTTTGAACAGGGATTCAATTAAATCTCCTAATTGACCGAACACTCCAGCTGATACAGCCCCTAAGAGCAGGATATTTAATGGTAGTATATCTTTGTAGAAGTAATGGATGATAAAAGCGGCAATAAAGGCAAAGATTAGTCCAGCTACAAACCCTTCAATAGACTTCTTTGGACTGACTTGAAAGACTCCTCTATGTTTACCAATAAGCATTCCCAGAAAGTAAGCGAAGGTATCGGTCGCCCAGATCATAATGATAATCGAGACAAGTATCAGGTGTCCATTGTCAACAAGTCTTGTTTTATAGATTAGCGAGTAGAGATATGGTTGATAAAATATAGCAAAAAGTCCGTGTGAGAGTCTATTAAAAGCACCATCGATTCTATTGGTAAACACATCATAGCCAGCGAAAATTATAAATAGTAATAGCAGGGAGTAGGCAATTCCAATCCCATCTAACAGTGACATCAACCAGAGTGACAGTCCACCCAACGGGATAATAATAAAGGGAAGGGCGACCTCTTTAATTTGAAACATTTTTCTCAGTTCGTAAAGTCCGAGCATCGATACAATGGTAAGAAAGCCAAGTAGGTAGTAATTACCTAAATAACAGACGACAATGATCAAAGGGATAAAAATAATAGCGATAAGTATTCTTTTTAGCGCATCCATTATTCTTCAGCTCCAAATCTTCTTTTTCTCTTTTGGTAGTCGAGAATAGCTTGTATATACTCCTTTTTACTGAAGTCAGGCCACAGCGTATCGGTAAACCAAAGCTCTGCATAGGCGGCTTGCCAGATAAGGAAGTTAGAGAGTCGATATTCTCCACTGGTACGTATTAGCAGGTCAGGGTCGGGAAACTCCTTGGTGTAGAGGTAGTTATTAATAAGTCGCTCATCAATTTCATCGAGTTTCACTACACCTTTTTGGCAATCGTTAGTGATCTGCTTCACCATATCGATAATCTCTTGTCTACCCCCATAATTCATTGCTACGTTGATAGTGAGTCCGTCATTACCCCAGCTTTTACTACAGTTTTTCTGAATCTTCTCATAGTAACCTGGATCGATACCTTGTCGGCTTCCGATAAACTTAACGACGATATTGTTCTTAGTCAACTCATCTATTTCTTTTATCAGGGAGTCCATTATAAGTCTCAGAAGTCCGTGCACTTCTTGTTTAGACCGTCGCCAGTTTTCAGTAGAGAAGGCGTATACAGTAAGGTATTTCAGCTCTATTTCGACACTTGCCTCGACTATATTACGGACTGTTTTCACCCCTTGTTGGTGTCCTTGCAGTCTTGAAGCTTTATTCCTTTTGGCCCATCTACCATTGCCATCCATAATCACACCGATATGTTTAGGCATTTTAGCCTTATCGATAAGTGGTATCAAGTTTTTATAATCGTCCATTAGCTTACCTCGACGAGTTATTTACAGAGTCTTGTTTTTTCTTTCCAATGCTCTATTCTTTAAATAATTATAGATAAAACCGTCAAGTTCTCCTTCCATAACGGAGTCCATATTTCCAGTTTCGAAGTTAGTTCTATGGTCTTTAACCATTTGATATGGGTGAAAGACGTACGATCTAATTTGGTTTCCCCAGCCAATTTCAGTCTTCTGGTTTTCCATAGCCTGTTTCTCTTTTTGTTTCTGTTCTTCGTAGTGTTTATAGAGTCTTGACCGGAGCAATTTCATAGCAGTTTCTCTGTTTTTAATCTGTGAGCGTTCTTTTTGGCATTGGACAATGATATTGGTTGGGATGTGTGTAATTCTCACTGCAGAGTCGGTAGTATTAACGTGTTGTCCGCCGGCTCCACTTGCTCTATAGGTATCTATTTTCAGGTCTGACGGGTTAATATCGAGATCGATATCATCGTCAACGATAGGGTAGACGAACACCGATGCGAAGGAGGTTTGTCTTTTACCTTGTGCATTGAAGGGTGAGATTCTGACCAAGCGGTGGATACCGGTTTCACTTTTCAAAAAACCGTAAGCAAAGTTACCGCTTATCTCCATAGTAACGCTCTTTATACCGGCCTCTTCACCGTCTAAAATATCGTCAATAGAGTGGCTAAATCCTTTAGCTTCTGCCCAGCGGGTATACATTCTCAGCAGCATTTCAGCCCAATCTTGAGATTCAGTACCCCCAGCGCCTGAGTGAATAGTCAGGATAGCGTCATTGGTATCATAATCGTCGTTTAGGATAAACTCAACTTCAGTTTTCTCAGCCAATTTCTCATATCTCTTATGCTTTGCAGCAAGCTCTCCCACCAACAGTTCTCCTCCCTCTTCTTCGAGTAGCATTTGGTAGGTTTCAAGCTCCTCTATCATCTCTTTGAGCTCTTTATCTTTTTCTATTTTTGAGCGGAGTATATCGAGCTCTTTATTAACGGATGCCGCTCTTTTATTGTCAGACCAGAAGTCAGGTTCCAGTGTATTTTGGTTTAGTTCTTCAATTTTCTCTTCTATTTTAGAGATATCAAAGATACCCCCTAATTTCGTTCAGCTTTTTAATCAGCTCACTCACAGCTCTAAGTAATTCTTGTAATTCCATCTTTACTTCTATTCTCTCCTTATTTCCAGGGTATTAAATAATCTTTAGCTTCCTCATTGAAGTATCTATCGGTCATAGTAGCGATAAAGTCTCTCGCTTTTTCAGCTTCGCTATGGCTCTCCATATACCTCTTATCTTTGTTTTCAAGGAATTGTTTAAAGATTTTAGACTCTTGTCTATCTTTTTTAATATCGTCTATATATTTTTCAAACAGTAAACCCATAGTTCGGTAGATGATTTCATTGTAAATCTTAACCTCATCATTCTGATAAATCCGCTCGTAGTTGAAGTCTTTAAGCTTTTTCAGGTAGAAAGAGGTCTCCTCATCAAACGAGATATAGTCTTTCTGAAAACTGTTTAAGACTACGTTTTTAATCAGGGTATCGACTATGTCACTATTAGTGTTGCCAAGGTAGTTTGTACAATCTTCTGGCAGCTCTTCTATTTTCAGGATATTAAGTCTAACCGCATCTTCAATATCTTGTCCGATATAGGCTATAGTATCAGAAAATCTAACTACACACCCTTCTAAGGTAGCTGGAAACCAGTTGTAGACGTGTTTACCATCCTTACGACTTTTGATATAGTGAATTATATCAGCTTCAGTCTTATCTCGGTTAGGCGCAACTCTTGTGTTATGCACTTCTCCGTCGTGAGAGATAATCCCATCACGTACTTGAAAGGTAAGGTTAAGCCCTTTGCCACGTCGAGCTATGGAGTCGACTATATGCAAGCTTTCGATATTATGGTGAAACTCTCCTATACCGTGCTTTTGGCAGCAGATACTTAGTGCTTTTTCCCCTTCGTGTCCAAACGGTGTATGTCCCAAGTCGTGTCCGAGGGCAATAGCTTCAATAAGCTCTAAGTTAAGTCCGAGTAGTTTACCGATAGTTCTACTTATTTGTGAGACGTATGTAGTATGTATGCTACGGTTAGTCATCTCTTCATCAAAGAGGTTAGAGAAGGAGAAGACTTGTGTTTTACCTTGGTAGCGTCGGTATGAGCCGCTATACAGGATTCTATCACGGTCTAAGGCAAAGTTAGATCTCGGAGCAGTCTCCTCTTCTTTGTTAAGTCTGTGAGCTTCACTATCTCGACAGGCGTATTTTGAGAGTGCTTTTTCGGTAGTATTTAGCGCATTTTCAAAGATTTCAGCTAACTTTTTCATAAGTATTATGCTCCTCTTAAAATCTTTTTGTATCTCATATAATAGGGTGGTGCCCCCAGTTTTTTATGTTTAATCTCAAAGTAAGTCTCTATATGTTCAGAGTAAGGTTCTCGACTATACCCCTCTTCATAGAACGAGGCAAAGCCGTCATTAGCCTTAAAGTGGTCGACAATCCAGTCTGCATAATCTTTAAAGTCGGTAGAGAGGTAAACCTCCCCGTCCCTTTTCAGCACTTTATATAGCGCATCTAAAAAGTCAGTCTGGATCAATCTTTTCTTATAGTGTCTCTTTTTAGGCCACGGATCTGGATGAAAGACATAAATCCTATCGATAGACTTCGCTGGAAATCTATTCATAAATTCAGTAGTTACATAGCTTCTGAACAATTTTACATTACTATTTATCTCTGGGTCAAGCTTTTTGCTAATAGTCGTTATCCTTCTCGACTTCAGCTCAATCCCGATAAAGTTTACATTCGGTTTTTGTGCAGAGGCTTGGGCGATAAACTCACCTTTACCCGAGCCAATCTCCAGGTATATCTCACGCTTTTCTTCAAAATAGCTTTGGGGTGATATATCACCAGTCTCACCAAAGTCTCTAACAAAAAAGAGCAACTTCTCGTCTATATTCATCAACACTCCACTATACTTAATAACTTATAGTGGTATAATTGCTCAACGGGATAACGTGTCAATAACAATGTTAAACCTCAATTGAGCGTAGATAAGTGGTTCTACTTACTTCAGAGCTTTCTATTTCCGGAGCTGAGGCTCCAACAAAGCTTTTATTTGGATAGGTTCACTCATTAACCAAGCGCTTCATAGTAGCAACTGCTTCGGCAAAGCCGCTAAACAGAGCTCTTGAGATGATGCTATGTCCGATATTATATTCTTCTATGATTCCTAACTTAGTAAGCGGTTTAATATTTCTATAGTTGATGCCGTGTCCTGCTACGACTCTCATCCCGGCAGACTTAATCATCTTAGCCGCTTTATTTATTCTATTGAGCTCATTTTCGATAGCTTTCTCATCTTTCATTGCGGCGTAAGTTCCAGTATGTATTTCCACAGCGTGTACTTTAAGTTTATCAGCGATACGGATCATTTCGGGGTCAGCTTCCAAGAAGAGGCTGATTTCCATACCGGTATCGATGAGTTCCTTAACTCTATCGTCATACCCTTTTAAGCTGAGGTTAAGTCCCCCTTCAGTCGTAATCTCTTCTCTTGTTTCGGGAACTAAGGTGATGGTATCGGGCTTGATCGATTTTGCAATAGCGACCATTTCCGGGGTTAGTGCCATTTCGAGGTTAAGTTTAGTTTGGATACTATCTCTAAGCAGCTTAAGGTCTCTGAGCTGGATATGTCTTCTATCTTCTCTAAGGTGTACTGTAATTTGGTCAGCTCCATTTTGTTCAGCGATCAGAGCTGCATATACTGGGTCGGGTTCAAGCCCCATTCTCGCCTGTCTAACAGTTGCTACGTGGTCAACATTTATGCCCAAAAGTATCATATTCTTACTCTCCTCTTAATTTATCTCATCAAAAAAGTCATCGTTAATTTCAATAGAAGCGTTCTCTCTTAATGTGTCGAGATGGCTTTCTATTTGTAAATCTTTGTCTACCTGTTCCAGTCTCTTTTTAAGCGGCTCTTTAACATCTTCAAACGGAAGGGTGCCTGCCGGTATTTTTTGCGTAACCATAACGATATGGAAGCCATGTTCAGTTTCAAAAGGGTTACTTATTTGGTTTAGCTCCAAGCTAAAGCATATTTCATCAAACTCTTTGACGAGTTTACCCTTCTCGACGTAGCCGAGATCACCTGCTTGAACGCAACTGGGGCATTCAGAGCAGCTACTCGCAATTTTATGGAACTCTTCAGCCGACTTAATGTTATTTCTTATCCTTTGTGCCTCTGCCAGCCCTTTTTCAGCTTTGACTAAGATGTGTGAAAGCCTGACGGTATCGGGGTAGGCAAACAGGTCAATATTATCATTATAGAAGTCGTTAAGGTGTTTATCGTCGGCGGTAAAGTCGTTATCTATCACCATATCGAGGTATTTCTTTATTCTAATGCTACTTCTTATCGATTGTTTAAGCTGTTCTTCATCAATAGATGATTGCTCCAGCATTTCGTTAAATTCATTTGGTTTATCAAACCTCATCATAAGTTCAATAAGGTCTTGCTGTACTTCATCTTCAAGTACTTCTATATTTTGCTTGTCGGCCTCCATTTTTATCAACATTCCATTGATGAGGTTTTCGACAGCTCTCTTTTTTAAGTTCAGATCGACTTCATCGATACACTCAGTCTCTTGGAGTTTTTGAACTTCTGCCCAAAACTCCTGCTCAGTTATCTCATAATCATTTATTCGAGCCACTATCATTTACAACCGTCCTTAGCTTTATTCTTGGATTTGATGATCAAGTCACCTACCATTAAAGTAACTCATTCTGTGTCGATTCAAAATAGTTTCTCATCTCTGCGAGTAAAAGATTTGGCTCATAGCTACTGAAGTTGAAGAGTTTTTGGAAATTGACTTTGCGATACCAGGTGAGCTGTCTTTTAGCGTAATTCCTTGTGTTCTTTTGAGCTTCGCTTTGGCACTCATCAAACGGAGCGTTATTCTTAAGGTAGGGAAAGAACTCTTTATAGCCGACTGAGTTCATACCTGGGTCGCTTGTTTTATACCCTTTATAAAAGAGGCTTTGTATCTCGTCGATGAGACCCTCTTCGACCATCTGCTCGACCCTTTTGTTGATTCTATTGTAGAGTGTCTCTCTCTCTTCAACGATCATTATCCGATACGGTTTGAAAAGCTGTGTCGATCTATCTTGCTCACTCCAATGCTCTCGGATACTCTTACCGGTCGAGATCCAAACCTCTAACGCTCTTTTGACCCGATAGCTGTCGTTTGGATGGATCTGTTTGGCAGACTCCGGGTCTACGTTACTGAGTAGTTGGTAAAGGTGTTCAGCCCCCTTTTCTTTTTCTAATTGGATAATACTCTCTCTCGCTTTAATATCGATCTCATCAGTGTCAAAGAGCCCTTCTAATAGCGCTTTGATGTAGAAGCCGGTACCCCCACAGATAAGGGGTATTTTATCTTTGGTATGTAGATTTTTGATGACTTTTTTTGCTCGGTCAACGAAAGAACCGGCATTAAACTCTTCGTCGGGGTTGATTATATCGACCATATGGTGTTTAACGCTCTTTTGGTCAGAAAGGGTTGGCTTGGCAGTGCCAATATCCATAAAGCGGTAGATCTGTCTCGAGTCGGCCGAGATTATTTCAGTCTCTAAACGTTGAGCCAAATCTAAAGCGAGCCTACTCTTACCGCTGGCAGTAGGACCCTCTATAACGATAATAGGAATCATATCCTTTTGAATCTGCGCTCCAAATCGGTGAGGGTAAATTTTATTATCACAGGGCGCCCGTGTGGACAGAAATAGGGGACTTCACAGGCAAACAGATCGTTAATTAGCTGTAGCATCTCTTTACGGCTCAGTTTCTCACCAGCCTTAACGGCAGCTTTGCAAGATACTGCTTTTGCCATACTATCTCTAAAATCCTCAGTCTCCTTATATTCATCTTGCAGTTGAATTAGGATCTCTTTAAAAACCTCTCCACCATCCCAATTACCCAACTCAGCAGGTATTTCATCGATAACAACAGAGTCGCCACTGAAGCTTTTCACGGCAAAGCCTGCCATTGAAAATATCTCAGGGTTCTCATCGATGAGTGTCGTCACCGTATTTCTGAGAATGGGCGGAATATCCACAATGATGGGGAAGAGCATTTTTTGTGACTCTGCCGGCACCCCACCTAACCGATGGAGTATCTTTTCATACACAATCCGCTCGTGTGCAGCGTGTTGGTCGATAATAATTAGTCCATCGTCAGACTGCACCAACACGTAGCTGTCGTGTATTTGCCAAGGGTTTACCAGCTCCTCTTCAGAGGGGAGGTAGAGCTCTTGAGCGAGCATACTCTCTCCAGTTTCGATTGGTTTTACAGGTGATGTGGTCTCTTCAGCCTCTTTTTGTGGAGTATCTCTTTTGTAGAGCATATCGAGGATAGGTAACACCTCTCTATGTTGTTGCTTGAAACTCTTTTTAGGTTGTGAGGAGAAGGTCGGGTAGTTTTCAAAAGATATAGGTATGTCTGTAGGTGTATGGCTAACCTGTCGCTCCTCAGTAATTCTATACTTTTCCTCTTGGTAGGCGAGTAGGGCGTCATTCAAAGTCGATTTGATAAAGCTGTGGACGAGATGCGCATCGCGGAAACGGATCTCCAATTTAGCAGGGTGTACATTAAAGTCGATTAATTCAGGGTTAATATTTATAAAGAGAATATAAGGTGGGATTTTACCCTGTTGATAAATACGCTGCTTCTTGATATACGGATCATAAGCTGTGCGTAACGAATGGTTTATAATCCTATCTTTGATAAAGCGGTTGTTGACAAAGGTGTATCTAAACTCACTAAAACCAGCACGGTTCTCCTCAAGACCACCTATATACCCCTCAATACTGATTGGACCACTTGCAGCGGAAACCTTGATGAAGTCGTTGTGTGGGAAGTCTTTCCCTAACACTGCTGTGAGTCTTATCTCAGGGTCCTCAACCGCTGGAAAGTTAATCCGTTCTCTACCGTTATGAATCAGCTTAAAGTGGATGTTTGGAAAGGTGAGGGCTTGATAGTAGATATAGTCGAGGATATGCTTGAGTTCCACTTGATCACTCTTGAGGAACTTTTTACGAGCCGGTAGATTACCGAAAAGCTGAGTGATCGTAATGTCGACCCCACGGTTAGAGGATACCTTGCTAACATCACCTATCTTGCCGTAAGTTATCGACACTTTAGTAGCCACATCACTCTCTTCATCTTTAGCAATCAGCTCCATTTTGCTTACTGAAGCGATACTCGGGATAGCTTCACCCCTAAAGCCGAGCGACGAAATGCTAATAATATCATCAACGTTCCTAATCTTGCTCGTAGCGTGCCTCTCAAAAGCAAGTAGAGCATCATCATAAGACATCCCAATACCGTTGTCTATAATCTGAATCTTACCCTTACCACCGTTTTCTAAAACGACGGTAATCCGGGTGGACTCAGCATCTATAGCATTCTCCACCAACTCCTTAACTATTGATACAGGCCGCTCTATAATTTCACCAGCGGCGATTTGGTTCGTAACCTCTTCTGCGAGAACTTTTATTCTATTCATAGCTCCTCATAAAAAGATTCACCCCTATTAAGTGGTGAACAATTCTTTCTTCTGATTAAAAAAGTCTCTCAATACCATTTTAATGTCAACTTATTAATCGCAGCCAGCACGTTTATTTGATGCGTAGAACGTTGAGTCTGTTCGATGATTGGTTGGTTTGTCAGGTGTAAGTCTATATCCACTAAATTACCATTAACCCTATACTTAATCTTTTTTTCTTTTTAATCTGTGAGATCTCCGAGATCTGCGTGAGACTCTTTTCTTTGATGGGTTAGGTTATCCATAACCGCCAGGTGTAAACCTATATCTCCTCAAGCTACCACATACCCCATCCTTAATCTTTTTTCTTTTTAATCTGTGAGATCTCCGAGATCTGCGTGAGGCTCTTTTCTTTAATGGGTTAGGTTATTCATAACCGCCAGGTGTAAACCTATATCTCCTTAAGCTACCACATGCCCCATCCTTAATCTTTTTTTCTTTTTAATCTGTGAGATCTCCGAGATCTGCGTGAGACTCTTTTCTTTGATGGGTTAGGTTATCTATAATCGCCAGGCGCAAATCTATATCCGCTAAATTACCATTAACCCCATCCTTAATCTTTTTAATCTCCGAGATCGTCAAGTCGTGCCTTTTTTCACTTCACAACCTCAAAACTCCACAACTTCACAACTCTACTCTGCCTCCTTGCTTCACTCCAACTAATTCTTCACGCATCCCCCCGAAATTATTCCTAAGGATTTAATTGAGGCATTATTGATCAGGGTTTAGGCCGACTTCACTCTTGAAAAGTGCAGAACTTTATTTGCTAAAAAATCGGGTCTACTTGCAATTAAAAAAACGCAATGGAACGTTGAAATATAGGGGTTTTGAGCAATCTATAAATAATGCAGAAAAGTTGCAAAATAGGTGGGATTATTCTTTACAAAAAAGCTGGCTCCTATAAGTTGAATTCACTAAAACCAACAAGGAGCCAACCATGTTCAATGAACAGCAAAAAATAGTTAAGCAAAGCATGCAAGTAAAATTTTTACAGTACCTAAGAAAGTTTAAGGACAGCGTTTATTTACCCGAATATAAATTCATACAGGATCTCTGTCTGGGCATACTCAAGACAAACTCTGTTATTTGCAATAAGATCGCTGTATCTATGAATGAAAAGGTATCAGTTAAAAAGATTTGTGAGCGATTTACTCGCCACTTAAATAAAGAATATTTAGGCGAGGCGATACGCAAGGTGATAATAGAAA
>Ga0265293_10002097_pt1 | contig 41393 bp, 41 predicted proteins | sample Munlanlewell138R_FD_192505 | JGI IMG/M metagenome (GOLD analysis project Ga0265293, IMG submission 192505) | Leachate microbial communities from a municipal landfill in Southern Ontario, Canada - Leachate well 138R | ecosystem: Engineered > Solid waste > Landfill > Unclassified | place: Canada...
CTGCACCAGGGTTTCGATTCGCTTGGTGGCGTTGGCCGAGCGTTCTGCGAGGCGCTGCACTTCGTCGGCCACGACCGCGAAGCCACGGCCCGCCTCACCGGCCGATGCGGCCTGAATGGCGGCGTTCAGCGCCAGGATGTTGGTCTGCTCGGCAATGTCGTTGATCAGTTCCACGATCGAGCCAATTTCCTGCGAGCTTTCACCCAGACGCTTGATTCGCTTGGAGGTTTCCTGGATCTGGTCACGAATCGAGTCCATGCCCTGAATCGTCTGGCGCACCACTTCGGCGCCCTTGGCGGCAATCTGCACCGAGCGCTGCGCCACGTCGGCGGATTCGGCCGAGTTCTTGGACACTTCGTCGATCGAGACCGCAATCTCGTTGATCGCGGCCGAGGCCGAGGTGATCTGCTGGGCCTGGTGCTCGGCCGCTTCGGCCAGATGCATCGCGGTGGCCTGGGTTTCCTGTGCGGCGGCAGCCACCTGCACGGCGGTTTCGTTAATCGTCGTTACAAGCGAGCGCAGCGCCTCGACCGCGAAGTTGATCGAGTCCGCGATCGCGCCGGTGATGTCTTCGGTCACCGTCGCGCGCACGGTCAGGTCGCCTTCGGCGAGCGAACCCATTTCGTCCAGCAGGCGCAGAATGGCCTCCTGGTTGCGCTGGTTCAGTTCCTGGGTGACGCGGAAGCGCTTGACCTGGTCGCGGTACAGGGTGAACAGCAGGCCGAGGATCGCGATGATCGCGGCGGCACCGGCGGCGATACCGATCCACACGCTCGGGAACGGGCGGCTACTGGGCAGATTGATGAAGCTCTGGTTGAGGTTTTCAGCCGAAACCAGCAGTTCCACCGAGGAGCTGGAGATTTCGTCGGCGGCTTCCTTGACCTCGAACAGGTCGTTGGAGGCGTTCAGGATGGTGTCGACGTTCTCCTCGATCTCGCTGTAGAGCGAGGACACCCTGGCCAGCGACTGGCGCGCGGCCGGCGCATCGACGCGGCGGATGTTCTGTTCCGGCAGGCCGTTGAGCAGGCCGCCCAGCACCTGGCTGAACAAGGTGGCATCGCGCGAGAAGCGGTCCGCCGCCGAGGTCGCCGCTGTGCCGCCCTGCAGGATCTGGGTCACGTGACGCAGCATGCGGTCGGCCAGCACGATCTGGCGGTAGGCGGTGGACATCTGCGAGAAGGTGACGTTGCCGGACTCGCCCATGGCACGCACGACTTCGTCCATTTCCGCCTGGATCAGCGGCACGTTGCCGGCGAACTGCTGGGCAGTGTCGGTCAGGCCCAGCACCAGCTCCTTGCTTTCCAGGATACGCAGCGCGGCGGCGTTCATCGGCGACCAGGTGTCGGTCAGCCGCTGCAGCGGCACGCCGACCACGGAATCGCCGGCGTAGGCCGGGTTGTCTTCGCCGCCGCGATTGAGCGCATCGAGATTGCTCTGGATGCGTTCGCGCGTGCTTTGCAGCTCATCGAACGCATCCACACCACCGGAGGCGGCGTCCTGCGCGGCCTTGGCCACCTGCTGCGACAGCACACGGATGTCGGCGACGCGGTCACGCGCGCGCCCCTCCTCACCCGAGTACTTCGCCGACAGCACGGCGTTGGCGATCAGCGCCAGCAATGCGATTACCAGCAGGAAGATCCAGAAGTTGATCATTCCGCTGCGTTCTTTGCCGCTACCGGCGCCCAATGTGCTCATTGCAAGAACCTCACCCTGAAATGCGTCGTTTGCCGCCTTACGCGGCGGCCGCCTGCCGGAATTCCGGCGTGCGCGTCAATCGTGCCATATCGAAAACACCCCAGACCGCATCGCCGACCCGATAGGCCTGCTGCACGAACGGGGCATAACGGCCCTCACCGATCTGTCCCACCTCGGTGATCTGGCCCTGATGGAAGTTGCGCTGCCCGAGCAGTTCGTCGATCAGCACCGCGACGTTGCCGCCGCTCTGCCGCACGACCAGCGCCCGGGTGCCCGCGTGCTGCACGGTGCGCTCGCCTTCCAGATACTGTTTGAGGTCCACCACCGGCAGCAGCGAACTGCGCAGGTTGGCAACGCCGATCAGCCAGACATCGCCGCCGGGCACCTGCGTGAGCGGCGGCACCGGGATGATTTCGACCACTTCGGAAAAACTGGACGCCAGCAGCCGCGAGCCAAGCCGGAACGCGATCCCGCGCCACATGCCGGGCGCGTCGATCTGGTCCGGCACACCGGGCACATGCTCGAGGCTGCGGTGTTCGTAATCGAACAGCACATCGAACGGACCCTGCCCCATCGCACCCATCATGACCGGGCACCCCGACTGATGATCGGGCGGCACAGGCCGGCAGCATGCACCGACGCCTGCATCAGGCGCTTGCCGGTTCTACTGGCGATGTAAGGATTCATTGCCATGCTCCCCCCGAAGAGTTGGCGGTCACGCAGCCGGCACATGTCGCCGGATCGCCGAGAGTAGCTCTTCCCGGGTAAAAGGCTTGGTGAGGTACTGCTCAGAACCGACGATCCGCCCCTTGGCCTTGTCGAACAGGCCGTCCTTGGAGGACAGCATGATCACCGGCGTGGACTTGAACAACTGGTTGTTCTTGATCAGCGCACATGTCTGATAGCCATCCAGGCGCGGCATCATGATGTCCACGAAGATAATCTGCGGCTGGTTGTCGGCGATCTTGGCCAGCGCCTCGAAGCCGTCGGTGGCCGTGAACACCTCGCACCCTTCCTTCTTGAGCAGGGTTTCGGCTGTCCGGCGTATGGTCTTGGAGTCGTCGATGACCATGACCTTCATGCCGGTCAGGTCGGCCGTTTCCGCGTTGCGATCCATCCAGTGGTTCCTCTGTAGCGCCGCCAGCAATTGCGGTGCAGTTGGTTCTATATCGCAATGGATGTCGACTCCTGTCAAGGCGTGCCCCCGGATTGCCCCGACATCCCGGGTGTTAGTATAGACGAAGGTCCGCAGCATCGCGGCCGACTTCATCGAAAAGGTGCGTACGTGACGCTGGAAGTCATCGTGGTGATGGACCCGATCGGGTCGATCCGGATCACCAAGGACACGACGTTCGCGATGCTGCTGGAGGCCCAGCGGCGCGGACATCGGGTGTCGGTGGCCGAGATCCGGGATCTGGGAATCGAAGGCGGACGCGCGATCGTCCACGCCCGCCAGGTCACAGTGCGCGACGATCCGGAAGACTGGTATTCGGCGCAGCCGGCGCAGCGCCGGGCGCTGGCGGATTTCGATCTGGCCTTCATGCGCACCGACCCGCCGGTCGACGCGGCCTACATCCACGCCACCCAGATCCTGGGCCTGGCGCAGCGCGAAGGTCTGCACGTGTTCAACGACCCGCAGGGCCTGCGCGACATGAACGAGAAGCTGGCGGCGCTGCTGTTCCCGCAGTGCTGTCCGCCAACGCTGGTCGCGGCGCAGGCGGCCGCATTGAAGGCCTTCGTCGGCGAACACGGCGACTGCGTGCTGAAACCGCTGGACGGCATGGGCGGGCGTTCGATCTTCCGCGCCCGCGCCGGCGAGGCCAACCTCAATGTGATCCTGGAAACCCTGACCGATGGCGGACGCCAGTTCGCGATGGCGCAGAAGTACCTGCCGGAAATCACCGAAGGCGACAAGCGCATCCTGCTGATCGACGGCGAGCCGGTGCCGTACTGCCTGGCGCGGATCCCGCAAGGCGACGAGTTCCGCGGCAATCTGGCCGCTGGCGGACGCGGCGAAGGCCGGCCGCTGAGCGAGCGTGACCGCTGGATCGCCGCCCAGGTCGGGCCGGAACTGAAACGGCGCGGCATGCGCTTCGTCGGCCTGGACGTGATCGGTGACTGGCTGACCGAAGTCAACGTCACCAGCCCGACCTGCATGCGCGAGCTGGATGCGCAGTACGGTCTCAATATCGCCGGCGACCTGTTCGAGCGGATCGAGGCTTCGATCACGTGAGTCAGCGTCCGGCCGTCACCACCGGGGACCGGCTTGCCGCGACCCTGGTGTTTTCGATCATCGCGCACGGCGTGCTGGCGCTGGGTGTAGGCTTTGCCATCGACGATGCGGCGCCGGTCCTGCCGACGCTGGACGTGATCCTGGTGCAGACCCACTCCGCCGAACAGCCGGACAAAGCCGACTTCCTGGCCCAGGCCAACCAGAGCGGCGGCGGTGAAAGCGAAACCCCGGAACGTCCGAGCGAAATGCAGCCGGCGCCGGCCCCGAACCCGACACCCGGCATCGCACCGGTGCCGCTGGAGGCCGGCTCGCCACGGCCGCAAACGCGTGAAAGCGAGGCCATCGTCGCGACAAAGGCAGCCGGGCGCGAGCAAGTCGACACTACGCGGCTGGTGCCCACACCCAGCACGCCGCTGCCGAGCAACCGTGAGCTGATCGAGCGCAGCCTGGAAATGGCGCGTCTGGCGGCTTCGGTGGAGCAGCGCGAGAACCGCTACGCCAAGCGCCCCAAGCGCAAGTTCGTCTCGGCCAACACGCGAGAATACGAGTACGCCGCCTACCTGCGCGCGTGGCAGGCGCGGGTCGAGCGCATCGGCAACCTCAATTATCCGGACGAAGCTCGCCGCCGCAGCCTGCTCGGGCAACTGGTGCTGACCGTGGCGGTGCGGCGCGACGGCAGCGTCGAGGACATCACCATCGTGCAACCCAGCGGCGTGCCGGTACTGGACGAGGCCGCAATCCGCACTGTGCGCCTGGCCGAACCGTTCGGCCCGCTGCCCGATACCGGCGACGGCACCGACATCCTGCACATCACCCGCACCTGGCACTACCTGCCCGGCAATGTGATGGAAAGCCGCTGAGCGGCATTATCACGCCCAGCTGGAACCTCTCCTCCCCATCGGTCTGACGCACTTCCGGCAAAATCCCCGACAAGGCGCGCGGCTCGCGTGCTTCCCTGTCAAGCCGCAGGGCCTAGAATATCGCCCATGGACGCCCCCCCTTCCCTCGCCAACCACTTCCTGATCGCGGTGCCGGGCATGGACGACCCGAATTTCAGTCAGGGCGTGGCACTGCTGTGCCATCACGACAGCAACGGCGCGATGGGGCTGATGCTGAACCGGCGCTCGGATTTCGTCTTCGGCGAAGTGCTGGCACAACTGGGCATCCAGACGACGGACAGTGACCTGTCGAGCCTGCCGGTGCTGGTCGGCGGCCCGGTCGCGCCGGAGCGAGGTTTCGTGCTGCACAGCCCGGAAGGCGGCCCATGGGATTCCACCTACAAGGTGTCCGAGCAGATCCACATGACCACCTCGCGCGACATCCTGGACGCCATCGCCAGCGGCAAAGGCCCGGAGCGCATGGTGATGGTGCTCGGCTACGCTGGCTGGGATGCGCAGCAGCTGGAAGACGAACTCAAGCAGCATATCTGGCTGTCGGTCGAGGCCGAGCCGGCCATCGTGTTCGAAACCGAACTTGACGGCCGCTGGAACGCCGCCACCCGCCTGATCGGCATCGACCCGGCCGCGCTCGCCGGCTACAGCGGCCACGCATGAGCAGCGGCCCTGCCACTCCGGTCTGCGTGCTCGGTTTCGATGTCGGCGCGCGCCGCATTGGCGTGGCGGTGGGCAACACCATCTCCGCCACCGCACGCGCGATCGCGATGGTGGCCGCGCATGATGACGGCCCGGACTGGCCGGCCGTGGATGCCCTGGTACGCGAATGGCGTCCGGAACTGATCATCGTCGGCGAGCCGTTGACACTGGAAGGCGAGGCGCAGCTGGCCACCCACATGGCGCGCCGCTTCGCCCACACTGCGGCCGAGCGCTACGGGCTGCCGGTGGAACTGGTCGACGAACGTTCCACGTCGCGCGAGGCCGACCGCCGTTTCGCCGAACAGCGCCGCAGCGGCCAGGCCCGACGCCGGGACGCCAAGGCGCTGGACGCGCTGGCCGCGCAGATCATCGTCGAACGCTGGCTTGGCGATCCGATGCTGCCACGCTGATCTTTTCCAGTAACCCCATCGCCTGCACCTGCCCGGAGCCACCGATGCGCCACCTGCTTACACTGCAAGACCTTCCACGCGACACCCTGGAACGCCTGCTCGATGCCGCCCAGGCACTGCGCCCGGACGCCTTGCGCCGCGGCCCGCATCGCCCGCTGCGTGGCCTGACCGTGGCCAACCTGTTCTTCGAACCCTCGACCCGCACCCGCGCCTCGTTCCAGCTCGCAGCGCAACGACTGGGCGCGGATGTGGTCAATTTCGACGCGGAAAGCTCTTCCACCCGCAAGGGCGAAACCCTGGTGGACACACTGCGCAATCTGGAAGCGATGGGCGCCGGACTGTTCGTGGTGCGTCATACCCACAGCAATGTGCTGGCGGCTCTGGCCGGTGCCGCGGCCGAGACCAGCAGCGTGGTCAGTGCCGGTGACGGGCGGACCTCGCACCCGACCCAGGGCCTGCTCGACATGCTGACGATCCGCCAGCACAAGGGCGAGGATTTCTCGCGGCTGTCAGTGGCCATCATCGGCGACATCCGCCACTCGCGCGTGGCGCGGTCTGACGTGGAGGCGCTGCGCACCCTGGGCGTCCGCGATATCCGGATTGCCGGGCCTGAAAGCCTGCTGCCGGACGCCGATGCAGAAGCCTTCCACGGCACCCGCACCGTCCATGATCTGGCGCAGGCGCTGGATGGTTGTGACGTGGTGATGATGCTGCGCCTGCAACGCGAGCGCATGGACGAAGGGCTGGTCAGTTCGCTGGAGGAGTACTACCGCGACTGGGGCCTGTCACCCGAAGCGCTGGCGCTGGCAAAACCCGATGCCATCGTGCTGCATCCGGGCCCGATGAACCGCGGCGTGGAAATCGCCGATGCCGTCGCCGATGGACCGCAATCGGTGATCCTGGATCAGGTCTCCAACGGCGTCGCGGTGCGGATGGCAGTGTTGGAAGCACTGGCGCGTTAGCGCTCCAACACCGGGATTGGTGATTCGGGATTGGGGATCGGCAAGAGCAAAAACCGAGGGTGCCGACGCTTTTACGAATCCCTAATCCCGCCCCCGGATCCCGAGACCGGCGAAGCCGGTCTGATCGCCGGCCTCACCTGGACTCCATCACCTCCACGCCGTCCAGGCCCTGGCTCAGCGTGTGTGCATCGCCGCCCTGTGCCAGCTTGATGCGCAGGCGCACTTCGTTGGCCGAGTCGGCGTGGCGCAGTGCGTCTTCGTAGGAAATCTCGCCGGCCTGGTACAGCTCGAACAGGCTCTGGTCGAAGGTCTTCATACCGAGGTTGGTCGATTCCTTCATGACCTCCTTCAGCTTGTGGATCTCGCCGTCGCGGATGTAGTCCTGCACCAGCGGGGTGCCGAGCATGATTTCCATCGCCACGCGGCGACTCTTGCCGTCCGGGGTCGGAATCAGCTGCTGCGCGACCACGCCCTTGAGGTTCAGCGAAAGATCCATCAGCAGCTGGCTGCGGCGGTCTTCGGGGAAGAAGTTGATGATGCGGTCCATCGCCTGGTTGGCGTTATTGGCGTGCAGCGTGCACAGGCACAGATGGCCGGTTTCGGCGAAGGCGATGGCGTGATCCATGCCTTCGCGGGTGCGCACCTCGCCGATCATGATCACGTCCGGCGCCTGGCGCAGGGTGTTCTTCAGCGCGTTCTCCCAGGAATCGGTGTCGATGCCGACTTCACGCTGGGTGATGATGCAGCCCTCGTGCTTGTGCACGAACTCGATCGGATCCTCGATCGTGATGATGTGGCCGGTCGAATTGAGGTTGCGGTAGCCGATCATCGCGGCCAGCGACGTCGATTTACCGGTACCGGTGGCGCCGACGAAGATGATGATGCCGCGCTTGGTCATCGCCAGTGTCTTGATGATCGGCGGCAGGCTCAGCTCCTCGACCGTCGGGATCTTGGTCTCGATCCGGCGCAGCACCATGCCGACCTGGTTGCGCTGGTAGAAGCAACTGACACGGAAACGCCCGACTCCGGACACGCCGATGGCGAAGTTGCATTCGTGGGTTTTCTCGAACTCCTCGCGCTGGGCCGGCGTCATCACGTTCAACACCAGGTCGCGGCTCTGCTGCGGTGTCAGCGGCTGCTGCGTAATCGGGCTGAGCTTGCCGTGCACCTTCATCGAAGGCGCGACACCTGCCGTGATGAACAGGTCCGACGCCTTCTTGTGCGCCATCAGCTTGAGGAACGAGGTGAAATCAATGCTGCTCATGGTGGTTCCCTTGGAGCCGGGAATGGGGATTCGGGATTGGGGATTCGTAAAAGCGACATCCCGCCCTGATGCAACAACCCGGCTTTGACCAAATTCCCGTGGAGCTGGAATTCAGGGTTGGGGACTGGAGGCTCGTAAAAGCATGGCTACCAGCGGCTCTTGCGAATCCCCAATCCCGAATCACTAATCCCGGCTATTCAAAAATACGCTTGTCCTTCGCATATTCACGCGCCGAAACACGTGTGATCAGGCCGCGCTTGACCAGATCCTGCAAGCACTGGTCCAGCGTCTGCATGCCGACGTTCTGGCCGGTCTGGATCGCCGAATACATCTGCGCGACCTTGTCCTCGCGGATCAGGTTGCGGATCGCCGGCACCGCGACCATGATTTCGTGCGCCGCGACGCGGCCGCCACCGACCTTCTTCAGCAGCGACTGCGAAATCACCGCGCGCAGCGATTCGGACAGCATCGAGCGCACCATCGGCTTTTCGCCGGCCGGGAACACGTCAATGATGCGGTCGATGGTCTTGGCCGCGCTGGAGGTATGCAGGGTGCCGAACACCAGGTGTCCAGTTTCCGCAGCGGTCAGCGCCAGGCGGATGGTTTCCAGATCGCGCAACTCGCCGACCAGGATGTAATCCGGGTCTTCACGCAGCGCCGAGCGCAGCGCCTCGTTGAAGCCGTGCGTATCGCGGTGCACTTCGCGCTGGTTGATCAGGCATTTGTTCGAGGTGTGGACGAATTCGATTGGGTCCTCGACGGTGAGGATATGGCCGTATTCGTTCTTGTTGATGTGGTCCACCATCGCCGCCAGTGTGGTCGACTTGCCCGAACCGGTCGGGCCGGTGACCAGGATCAGGCCCTGCGGCTGGTCGATCAGTTCGCGGAACACCTTGGGCGCGGCCAGGTCGTCCAGCGTCAGCACCTCGGAGGGAATGGTACGGAACACCGCACCGGCGCCACGGTTCTGGTTGAAGGCGTTGACGCGGAAACGCGCCAGACCGGGGATCTCGAAGGAGAAGTCGACTTCGAGCAGTTCCTCGAAATCGCGCCGCACCTTGTCGGACATGATGTCGTAGACCAGCGAATGGACCTGTTTGTGGTCCAGCGCCGGGATATTGATACGGCGCACGTCGCCATCGACGCGGATCATCGGCGGCAAGCCGGCCGACAGGTGCAAGTCCGAAGCCTTGTTCTTCACCGAAAAGGCGAGAAGTTCTGCGATATCCACGTGCCTGTCCCCTTGGGTCGTTTTCCAGTCCGGCGTAGTCGTGATCCGGTGGTCCGTCCGCGCCCGCAGCCCGAACGCCGGGCGGCGGTGCGATCAGTGAATCCGGCCGGGCCGAGTATAGCGCGCAAGCCCGGCCCTGCCAGAGACCGCAGCCCTGCGAATGGCGGGGCCGGTCTGCATCAGTGGCCGCCGCCTTCCAGCGCCTTCAGTTCGGAAAGCAGACGCGTGGCCGCTTCCTTGCCGTCGGCATACAGCATGCGGGTGTTGTCGGCATAGAACAGCGCGTTTTCGATCCCGGCAAACCCGGTGCCCTTGCCGCGCTTGATGACGATGGTCTGGCGTGCGTCCACCACATCCAGGATCGGCATGCCGAAGATCGGTGAGGACTTGTCGGTCTTGGCGGCCGGGTTCACCACATCGTTGGCGCCGATCACGATCGCCACGTCGGTGGTCTTGAACTCCGGATTGATGTCGTCCATGTCCGCAATCAGATCGTAGGGCACGCCGGCCTCGGCCAGCAGCACGTTCATGTGGCCGGGCATGCGACCGGCAACCGGGTGGATCGCGAACTTCACGTCCTTGCCGGCCTTGATCAGCGCTTGCGACAGATCCCAGATCTTGTGCTGGGCCTGCGCCACGGCCATACCGTAGCCGGGTACGAACACGACCTTTTCAGCCAGATACAGCAGCGCGGCCACATCGGAGGCTTCGATCGGCTTCTGCGAACCGGCGATTTCCTGACCGCCGTCGTCGCCACCGCCGAAATTGGAGAACAGCACATTGCTGATCGGCCGGTTCATCGCCTTGGCCATCAGCTGGGTCAGCAGCAGGCCGGCCGCGCCGACCACCATGCCGGCGATGATCAGCGCCTCGATGCCGAGCACATAGCCTTCGAACGCCACCGCCAGGCCGGTCAGCGCGTTGTAAAGCGAAATCACCACCGGCATGTCGGCACCACCGATCGGCAGCGTCATCAGCACGCCCACCAGCAGCGCCAGCACGAAGAACGCGACCACCAGCGGGATGTCCAGATCCACGATGATCCACGCGCCCAGCGCCAGCGTGGCCAGGAACACCAGCAGGTTGAAGTACTGCTGGCCGGGGAAGGTGAAACGCTTGTCCAGACGCCCGTCGAGCTTGGCCCAGGCGATCACCGAACCGGAAAACGAAATCGCTCCGATCAGCGCACCGATCACACCCAGCACCATGCCGGGGCGCGTCATGCAGTCATGCGCGGCCAATGCCTGCGCATCGCAACTGCCAGTGAAGGTAGCCGCGTTGAGCAGTGCCGCAGCACCGATCGCCGCTGCCGAGCCGCCGCCCATGCCGTTGAAGATCGCGACCATCTGCGGCATGTCGGTGATCGGCACCTTGCGGCCCCAGACCCAGAACACACCGGACAGCGCCAGCGCCAGCACCATCAGGCCCAGATTGAGCGGTTCGATACCGTGCCCGCCCCAGGTCGAGGGCGCGATGAAGGTCACCGCCGTGGCCAGCACCATGCCCCAGCCGGCCTGCACGATGCCGGCGCGTGCGGTCACCGGCGAGGACATGCGCTTCAGGCCGAAAATGAAAAGCAGCGCGGCGAGCAGGTAGCTGGCCTTGGCCAGCAGATCGAGCATTGTTTCCATCGCCATGTCAGCCGCCCTCCCCGCTGCCACCCGGCTTCTTGCTGGTCTTGAACATGTCCAGCATGCGCTCGGTCACGACGTATCCGCCGACCGCGTTGCCGGCGCCCAGCAGCACCGCGAGAAAGCCGATGGCGCGCTCCAGGTTGGTATCGGCATGCGCCAGCGCGACCATGCCGCCGACCACGACGATGCCGTGCACGAAGTTGGAGCCGGACATCAGCGGGGTGTGCAGGATCACCGGCACGCGCGAAATGATCTCGTGCCCGAGCAGGGCCGCGAGCAGGAAGATGTAAAGCGCCACGAAACCGTCCATCAGAGCGTTCCCCCGAAAACCTGCGTACCAGTATTCATGCCGCGCCCTCCACCTTCTGCCGGGTGGCCTCGTGGCGGATCGCGCCCGCGTGGGTCAGGCAGGTCTGGGCGATCAGTTCGTCCTCCCAATCCAGCGTCAGCGCGCCATCACTGAGCGAGAGCGCGAGGAAGTTGTAGAGGTTGCGCGCGTACATCTCGCTGGAATGGATCGCCCCCCGACTCGGCAGGTTCAGCGGCCCGGCGATCGTGACGCTGCCGTGCACAAAGGTTTCGCCGGGCCGGGTCAGTTCGCAGTTGCCGCCGGTTTCGGCGGCCAGATCGACGATCACCGCGCCCGGCTTCATGCCTTCCACCATCGCGGCGGTGAGGATTTTCGGTGCCGGACGGCCCGGCACTGCGGCGGTGGTGACGACCGCATCGATGTTCTTCAAATGGTCGGCCAGACGCTGCTGCTGCTCGGCGCGTTCTTCCGCGGTCAGCTCGCGCGCGTAGCCACCCGAACCGGCGGCCGAAACGCCGAGATCAAGGAACTTCGCGCCCAAAGACTCGATCTGCTCGCGCGTTTCCGGGCGCACATCGAAACCTTCAACCTGTGCCCCGAGACGGCGCGCGGTGGCGATGGCCTGCAGACCGGCAACACCGGCGCCGACGATCAGCACCTTCGAGGGCCGGATCGTGCCGGCTGCGGTGGTCAGCATCGGGAAGAACTTGCCGGAAAGCTCGGCCGCGATCAGCACCGCCTTGTAACCGGCCATGCCGGCCTGCGAACTGAGCACATCCATCGCCTGGGCGCGGGTGGTGCGTGGCAGCAGTTCCATCGCGAACGCGGTGATCTTGCGGTCGCGCAGCGCCTTGATCCGCTCCGGATCAGCGTGCGGCTGCATGAAACCGACGACGATGCTGCCTTCGCGCAGCGCCGCGATCGTTTCCAGCGACGGCGGCTGCACCGTCAGCAGCACATCGGCGCGTGCCAGTGCGGCACCGGCGTCGGCTTCGACCTGGACGCCGGGGAAGATGGCATCGGGCTGGTTGGCGCCGCTGCCGGCACCGGCCTCGATCACGACCTGTGCGCCCAGGGCCTGGAGTTTCTTCGCCACTTCCGGCGACAGCGCGATGCGACGCTCGTTCGGCGCACGCTCGCGCACTGCGACAACGGTGACCGCCATGTATTCCCCTTCCGGCAAGCGCTGATTGAACAGCGGGCTGCTGGATGCTACCGCATCGCGGGGGCGGTGGTCATCGCGTCAATTGGCGGCTCAACGAATGCGCGCCGCCACCCGCGATCAGGCGCCTGTGGACGGTGCCTGGGCACCGGAACGCAGCCGTCCCAGCACCTGGCTCATGGCATGTTCGAAGGCCGCATCGGTCTGGCGGATGTTAAGCCGGCCTTCGCGCATCATCACCGCCAGCTCTTCGGGCGAGGCCACGCAATAGCGCAGGCCGCGACGGTTGACGAACAGCATGCGGTTGGAAATCGGGCTCAGCCACGACAGCTTGGCCGGCACCGTGGTGCCGTCCTCCTCGGTGAACTGGATCCAGGCGCCGATCTGCAGCTTGCGCACACGCTCGGCATCGGCCTCCTCGAATTCCAGTTCCGGTTCGGGTTCTTCCTCCTCGACTTCGACCGGGGCCACGGCTTCGGGCAGGGCTTCGACCGGCGGCGCGTTGCGCTCCAGCGTGGTCACCACCTCGGCCTCGGTTTCCTGCACGTCTTCTTCCGCGCGGCCTTCGGCATTGACACCGAGCGCGCGGCGCAGCGACAGCATGACGTCATCGGCGGCATTGCCGACACAGCCGGCGCTGACCAGGATCGGCTCGATCTGGCTGCGCAGCCCGTTGAAACCCTCCAGCTTGGCCGCCGGCGTATCAAGCTCGGCCAGCGCCGCCAGGCTTTCGCCCACCGCGACCGCCTGCGGGTATTTGTCCGAACCGGTGCCGTCGTCACGCAGCGCGCACAGCGTCAGGTGATGCGCCCAGTAGCGGCGCAGGAAGGCATCCAGCGCTGCGGGCAGGTCGGGATGGCGTTCAAGCACGCCGCGCAGGTCTTCCAGTGCCACCGCGCGCGCATGTTCAAGCCGCTCCTTGCCACGCTGTGCTTCGGCGGTGCGACGCTCGGCCAGCGCCACACGACGGCGGTGTTGTTCGATGAACTCGCGGAACTCCTGCTCCAGTGTTTCGAAGATCGCGATGTCCTCGTTGAATTCGGCCACCAGCTTGTCGATGGTGGCCTCGACCCGGGTCATCAGCTCGCGCTCCTGCGGCGCCTCGCCGGCATTGCCTTCGCAGGCTTCGGCCAGCGAGTTCAGCAGGCGGCGCGCAGGATGGGTCTTCTGCAGGAACATGCGGCGATCCAGCATCGCGACCTTGATGAAAGGCACGATCAGGCGCCCGATCAGCTGGCGCGAACTGGTGTTGAAGTCGCGCTCGTCCAGCAGCACGTCGAACAACATGCCGACCAGATCGATCGAATCCTCGTCAGCCGGCGTCATGCGTGACTGCGGATCGACACCCAGCTGCTCGGCGCCCTTCATCAGCTCGCGCTTGAGGTGCTGGGTGATCGAGGTGTTGGGATCGCTTACCGCTTCCTGCAGCGAGACCGGCATCTGGTTCTGGAACATGCTCAGCACCGAGAGCACTTCATCAGCGCTCATTTCCGGAGCCGGCTCGGCGCCGGCCGGGACGGCAGCGCCGGAAAACTCACCGTCCAGCCTGGCATGGACCCGGCGGTAGCCGCTCAGAAGCTCGTGCAGGCTGGCGAAGATGGACTGTTCGGCCGGGGTTTCCGGCACCCGCACATACCGCGCACCGGCGGCCATGCCGCCGGCCGGCACGCCGTATCCATGACCATGCCCTTCCGGCGCATGCCGCGCCTGCGGCTCGGCCTCATGCATGTCCTCTTCGGGGTGGGCCTCGCTGCGCGGACGCAACGGGCCGCGTGACTGCAACGGCGTGCGTGCGTAGGTCGGCTTGATTTCGGCCGCGATGCCCGCTTCAACAAGGGCGCGGTTGGTGTCGTTGTAGAACGAGGCCAGGCCACGCGCCATCTCGCGCTCGTAAAGCTTGAACAGCAGCACCTTGATGCGAATCGAAACCTCGCATGGCTGCATCGCATAGCGGAAGGCGTATGCCACGTGCGGCGGCGCAATCGGATTGGATTTTTCGTCCAGCCCGTCGATGCCGGCGACGATGCCGATGCGGTAGTTGAGCTGGGTCAGCGTGGTGTTGAACATCCGCCCCAGCGCGGTGGCGATCATGCTGGTACCCAGCTGTTCTTCCAGCTGTTCTTCGGACACCAGGCTCAGTTCGCGCGATTCGGTCAGCGAGCGTTCCAGGTCCACTTCCAGCGGATTGCGCCGTTCCAGCGCGGTGAACGCGTTTTCCATGTGCTCGGAAAAACGCTGCTCGATCACCGGGCGCTGCTTGCGCAATTCGCGCATGGCATCGAAGTAATCCTGGTTGCTGACCGTGCCGTCGGCGCGCTGGACGAAATCGAACAGGGTGTCGTCGGCCTTCTCCAGCACATCGGCCACCAGCGCGCCCAGACGCTTCAACGCGCGGGTGCGGATCGACGTCAGCAGTGCGTTGCCCTCGCCACGGCCCGCTGCAACCCGGGCATTGAGGTCAACGATCTTGTCTGTGGGAGACGGCGCCGTCATGGTGGATTCTCCAAGATCACGGTTCTGTCCCCGGATTCCCGAAGACACTGTAAGCTGGATTGTACCTTCAGGGTTGTGAACCTTTTCCCGCTTCCCGCCCGGATCCGAACCATGTCTCCGCTCCATTTCCTCAATCAGCGCCGCTCGGTGCCGGCGCCGAAACTCGCCGCACCCGGCCCCGATCGCCAACAGCTCGAACAGATCCTGGGCGCCGCAATGCGCGTACCCGACCACGGCCGGCTCGAACCGTTCCGCATCCTGGCCATCGAAGGCCCGCAGCGCGACACGCTCGGCGCGTTCCTGGCCCAGCGCGCGCTGGAGCTGGACCCGCAGACACCACCCGCGCAGCTGGACAAGGACCGCAAGCGCTTTTCCCATGCGCCGCTGGTGCTGGCCGTCATCGCCTGTCCGCAGCCGAACCCGAAGGTGCCGGAAATCGAGCAGCTGATGACCACCGGCTGCGTCTGCTTCGCACTGTTGCAGGCCGCACAGGCATTTGGGTTCGGCGCGCAATGGCTGACCGGCTGGGCGGCACGCGATGCGGCGGTCAAGGCACGTTTGGGCATCGCTGAGGACGAGTCGATCGCCGGCTTCATCCACATTGGCCACGCCAGCGACGTTGTCGCGGAACGCAGCCGGCCCGAGCTTTCCTCCCATTTCAGCAGATGGCCTGGATGATGCAGACGTTGCACCTGGTCGATGCCAGCCTTTACGTGTTCCGCGCCTGGCATTCGCTGCCCGCCGAAGAGTTCACCGATGCGCAAGGTGCGCCGGTCAATGCGCTGCACGGATTCGCCCGTTTCCTGCTGGAACTGCTGGAGCGCGAGCAGCCGCAGCACATCGCGGTGGCCTTCGACGAATCGCTGGAAAGCTCGTTTCGCAACGAGTTGTATCCGCCCTACAAGGGCAACCGCGAACCGGCACCGGCCGAACTGAAACGCCAGTTCCAGCTGTGCCAGCGTTTCACTGCGGCGCTGGGCCTGACGGTGCTGGTGGATGCACGCTACGAAGCCGACGACCTGATCGGCACGCTGCTGCACCGCCAGCGCGGCCATGGTTTCCGCGGCATTGTGGTATCGGCCGACAAGGACCTTTCCCAGCTGCTGGTCGGCAATGACGAACAGTGGGATTACGCGCGCCAGCTGCGCTGGAGCGCGACCGGAGTCAAGTCGCGCTACGGCGTGCATCCGCACCAGATTGCCGACTATCTCGGGCTGACCGGTGACGCCATCGACAACATCCCCGGCGTGCCCGGCATCGGCGCCAAGACCGCCGTGGCGCTGCTCGAACACTTCGGTTCGCTGGATGCACTGCTGGAACGGCTGGACGAAGTGCCCTTCCTGCGCCTGCGCGGTGCCGCCTCGCATGCAGCGCGGCTGCGCGAACATGCCGAACTGGCCCTGCTGTGCAGGCAATTGGCCACGATTGCGCTGGATGCACCGCTGCCGGATGGCCTGGACGATGCACAACGCCGACGCGGCGACCTGGCCGCACTGGAAGCATTGGCCGACGAGGTGCGCTTTGGCCCGATGACCCGCCGCCGTGCGCTGGCACAGCTGGACTGAGCCGGCAGCGCGCCGGAAACAGCTACCCAGCAGCCCGATCAGCGAGTCATCGCGCCCACGCGTCCGAAAACACCAGGCACGGCGGCACAGCGCCCGCCATGCCCGGCTTGTGCGAAGTCCTTACTGCGCCTGCGGCGGCACGTAATCGGCATCAATCCGGATGATGCGCGTGCCTTCCAGCTGATCCTTGTTGCGCACCAGGCCGAAGCGATCGTAATTGTCGAGCTGGCTGTTGCCGACCACATAGATCGAACTGCCGTCCATCGCCGCCTTGCCGACCTTGGCGAAGGCCGGGTTGCTGGCCTCAACCGGCGTCACGCCGGTGATCGTGCGGCCATCGTCGGACAGGCCGAAACGCATCACGCGCGGCGGGGTCATGCCCGACTGCACCGCCACCAGACTGCCCTCGAACCAGAACAGCGCCTCGATGCCCTGCAGCGAGAGCTTGGTCGGTACGCGCACGTCGAAAGCCTTCAGCGTGGCCAGTTCGATGCCGACGATGCCGCGCTCGTAGTCGGCCAGATACAGATTCTTGCCGTCACCGGAGACTGTCAGCGCACGCATCGCCGGGAACGCCGGCGCATGCACCAGTCGGCGGAACTGGTCGTCGCGGACCTGGTACAGCGCGCTGTTGATGATATCCAGCGCATAGATCTCGCCATCCACGCCCAGCGCCAGCGAGGCCAGCATGAAGATGTTGCCCTGGCCCTCGGGCGACAGGAAGCTGCGGATGAACTTGCCGGTCTTCAGGTCGAATTTGAAGATGCCGGCGCGGCCGACATCGACGCCCGGCTTGTAGCCTTTGAAGTGCGGCACCGCACTGGAGGCGACCCAGAGAAAGCCGCGCTTGGCGTCGACCACGAAATCCAGCACCGCCCACATGCCGTTGTCGGCATCGGCCGACACCAGCGGCACCAGCTTGCCGTCCTTTTCCACACGGTAGACCTTGCCCTCGCGCGCGCCGCCGACCAGCAACTGCTTGCGTGAAGCGTCCCAGCCCACGCTTTCGATCAGCAGATCCTCGCGTGGCAGGGTGTGCAGCACCGTGCCTTCACCATACGGCGCACGGTTGGCATCGAAATTGTCGACGATGTAGTCCCAGACCTGGGTGGTGGCGATGTTGGCGAAGCGCTCGTCACCGCGCAGATCGTAGGCATAGCCGGTGTTCTGAAGGTCGATCAGCAGGGTGTAGGCCTCGCTCTTGCGGTCCTCGCGCGCCAGCGTCACGACCTTGTCCAGACGATAGGCGCCCATGTGCGGACGCAGCGCGATACGCCGGTCCAGCGCCGCCAGTTCGGCTTCCAGATCGCCCTGCTGGCGGAAGCGGGCCACCAGCTGGGTCAGCATGGCGGGCTCCTCGACCTTGGCGATTTCCGCCAGCAGCGTCTGACGGGTGCTGTCCGTGGCTTCGGACGACACTGCGGCAGCCGGGGCCTGTGCCGCTTCTTGGGCCTGCACCAGGCCAAACCCGAGCGCGAGGGCCAGGGTGACAACAATTCGATGGGTCATGGATCAAAACCTGATGGGTGAACCTGTCTGCGACCACGGCCGCAGCTGCTTGGTTCCCGCACGTGTGCGGGACTGTCCGGAACGGTCATGCCGCGTCACAGTGCTTGCGGCACAATGGTGGCCTTGGTCAACGACGCGGGGGGGGGGCGAAAGATGGAACAAACCGAGATACTTTACAACGGCGAGTACCTGCGCATGCGCCGGCGCGGCAACTGGGAATACGCCGAGCGCAGCAATGCCAGCTCGGCGGTGATCATTGTTGCTGTGACACCGCACGACACCCTGCTGCTGGTCGAGCAGTTCCGCATACCGATCAATGCCCCGAGCATCGAGATGCCGGCCGGTCTGGTTGGCGATGTCGACGATGACGAATCGATCGAAACCGCCGCCGAACGCGAACTGCTGGAGGAAACCGGCTGGCGGGCAGGCCGCATCCAGTACCTGATGACCGGCCCTTCATCCTCAGGCATGAGCAATGAACAGGTCGCCTTCGTGCGGGCGCTGGACCTGGTCAAGGTCGGCCCCGGCGGCGGCGATGAAACCGAAGACATCATCGTGCACGAAGTGCCGCGACGCGACGCCGCCGCATGGCTGCACGCGCGCATGGGCGAAGGCTACTGGATCGATCCCAAGCTCTACGCCGGGCTGTACTTCATCGACCACAACCCGGACGGCAGCCCGGCCTGAATAGGCTGGGCTTTACCCGCCTCAGCCCAGCAGGCGCGCCAGCGCCACCGCCAGCAGCAGCGCCGCCACCGCGATCCAGGCGGCGATTGCCAGCAGACCGGCTGAAGACAACCGCGCCAGGCGACTGCCCGCCGCCGCACGGCGCGCGGCGCCACGCAATGCCAGGCCAGCACCAACCAGCGCCAGCACAAAGGCGGAGATCCGCGCAATCCAGACCAGCGCCACACCGGTCGGATCCTCATTCGCCGCTGTTGCGGCAGATGGGGCATGTCCACTTCCGGATGTTTCCGCAGCGATCGCCGGCAACAGGTCGAAACGCACCCGCAGATCGCCTACCTCCGGCGCAGCGCCTTCCGGCGCGCTGACGAACCATTCGCCCTCGGCCCGGAACACCGCCTGCAGATTGTCCGGCAGGACCACGCCTGACGGCGGCACATGCACCCAGCCGGCAACCGGCGTTTGCGCCGAATCCACCGCCAGCGCCGGCACATCCCCGAAATTGCGGCTGCGGTACGGCAACGGCCCCGGGTTGGCGTGACTGTCGGCCAGCGCATAGCGGCTGGAATCGATCGGCCGCGCCGCCCACAGCATCTGGTAATCGCCATGGTCCACGACGATCTGGTCCGAAGGCGCCAACGGCACGCTGGCCACTTCGCGCCATTGCAGCATCTGCACCACGCGCCGCAGTGCCAGGCCCTGACCGCGCACGCCGAAGGCTTCGTCGACCAGCTCCACTGCGGCAGACGGCGCCACGGCGGCAACCGGCGGCGCCACGGGCGGCTCAACTGCCGCGCCCTGCGGCGCCTGCGCCACCAGCCGTGCCATCCACAACACCGCCACCAGCAGCAACGCCAGGCCGAACAACAGCAACAACAGACCGGCGCCGCTGCGCCCGTTCTGGCGGGAAGATCGAGGGTTCATCGCGCTGTTTTCCGGGTCCGGCCGCTCAGCGGTAGATCAGCGCCGGCTCGTCACCGGTCGCCGCCTTGCCGACGGATTTCCAGCGCCGGTCGCTGCCGGCCTGAACCTCCCCGCTGCGCTGGTCCCACAGCACCACCTGCATATTGCCCCAGGTCGAATCGGCCACGCGTACTTCATGACCACGATCGCGCAGCTGCTGGATCTGCGCCTCATCCAGCCAGCCCGGCTCCAGCGTGATGACATCCGGCACGAACTGGTGGTGATAGCGCGGACGGTCGGCGGTTTCCTGCGCGCCCTTGCCATCCATCAGCTCCATCAGGCCCAGCATCACCATCGTGATGATGCGGCTGCCACCGGGAGTGCCGAGGGCGGCGATGCGGTCACCGCCGCGCAGGAAAGTCGGGCTCATCGACGACAGCGGGCGCTTGCCCGGCTCCACCGCGTTGGCGGCATCCCCGATCAGGCCGAAAGCATTGGGCACGCCCGGCGCGGCGGCGAAATCGTCCATTTCGTTGTTCAGTACGAAACCGGTGCCGGGCACCACGAAGGCATTGCCGAAGGTCAGGTTCACCGTCTGCGTGACCGCGATCAGATTGCCTTCCACATCGACGATGGAAAAATGCGTGGTGTCCGGCCGCGCATCCTGCTGGCCAACCGGCGGCAGCAGTTCGCTGGGCATCGCGCGGCCCGGATGGATCGAAGCCCGCAGCCCGGCGGCGTAGTCCAGGCTGAGCATGCGCTGCACCGGCACCTCGACGAAATCAGGATCGCCAAGGAACTGCGCGCGGTCACGGTAGGCGCGGCGCATCGCCTCCACCACCAGATGCATGCGGTCCACCGGCGCCATTGCCGGATAGTTGTAGCCGGAAAGAATGTTCAGCATCTGTCCCAGCGCAATGCCGCCGGAAGACGGCAGCGGCGCGGTGACCAGGGTGTAACCACGATGCTCGATACGCAGCGGTTCGCGTTCGATCACCTGATACTGGGCGAGATCCTCCAGGCTCCAGATGCCGCCCGCCTTTTGCACGCCATCGACCAGTCGCTGAGCCAGCGGCCCGGCATAGAAACCATCGCGGCCATGCCTGGCGATACGCTCCAGCGTGCGGGCGTAGTCCGGGTTTTTCAGCGTGTCACCGGCCTTGACCGGCTCGCCGCCACGGAAGAACAGTTCGCGCGCGCCGCTTGAACGTGCCAGCACCTCACTGCGCCAGGGCAGCATCTGTGCGGTCTTTTCACTCAGCACCCAGCCCTTGCGCGCCAACCGGATCGCCGGTGCCAGCGACACCGACAACGGCACCCGGCCGTAGTGTTCGGACAGGTGCACCAGACCGGCCGGCGTGCCCGGGATCGCGGCCGCCAGCGCGCCGTCGATGGTGCTGCGCGGGCGAACCTTGCCCTCCTCGTCCCTGTACATGTCGCGGGTCGCGGCCAGTGGCGCGCGCTCGCGCGCATCGACGAACACTTCGCGCCCATCTTTCCCACGGCGCAGCAGCATGAAGCCGCCGCCGCCGATACCCGAACTTTCCGGCTCTACCAGCCCCAGCGTGGCACTGACCGCGATCGCGGCATCGAAGGCGTTGCCGCCATTGGCCAGCACTTCCAGCCCGGCATCGGTGGCATAGGCATTGGCCGTGGCGATCGCGGCCTGGCGCGGAAGTACCGGCTCGCTGCCCTGGCGCGCGTGGGTGAGTGGCGCCGCCAGCAGCAGGCCAAGAAAAAGAACGAGCAGTGGACGCAGCTTCATGCCGTCACCCCGGTCAGTTGCAGGTACTTTTCCATCAGTTCTTCCTGGGTTTCGGGGTGATCCGGATCCGGATCGATGCATTCCACCGGACATACCTCCACGCATTGCGGAGTATCGAAATGACCCACGCACTCGGTGCAATGCGAGGCGGCGATCTCGTAAATCGTCTGGCCCTGGGTGATCGCATTGTTGGGACAGACCGGTGCGCAGACATCGCAGTTCACGCACAGGTCGTTGATGAGCAAGGCCATCGCGCCAGCACCTGCCGTTGGAAAGGCCATCCATGATGGCGCAGCGCGCCGCAACGTGGCCGGAACGGGCCGGCCACGCCGCGGCAGCGGATTACTTGACTTCGTGGAACACCACGTCGGCGCCGCTGGGCTCGACTGCGGCCTTGACCCGCTCCAGATCCTCGGCGTTGCCGATGAACAGCACCCGCACATCCTTCATCGAACCGGCCTGCACATGCCCGAACGCATCGGCGATCAGGTCGGCCATGCGCGAGGACTCGGGCGAACCGAAGGCCAGCATGTTGCCCGGCAGCACGCCACGGGCCACCGAACCGGCCACGTTGTCGGCCTGGCGCTCGTACTGCTCGTCGAAATCGGCAGCATCGGCCGACGGCAGGTAGTACATGTACGGGCTGGACCGGATGCCATCCATATTGCGCTTGGCCACGTTCACCAGATACAGCTTCCAGGCCTGGGCATCACTGCTGGGCGGCACCGGCAATGCCGCTGGAGCCGCGGCCTCGGCCGGCGCCTGCTGGGCCTGTTCCGCACCTTGCTGGCCGCAGCCGGCAACGAACAATGCCCCGACGATCAGGGCGGCAACAGCGATCTTGTTGGTCATCTCATCCACCTTTTTGCTTGGTTCTGGAAAAAACATCGTTGCAGCGCGCCATGCATGCCGGCGGCTGCACCTGGCGCCCCGGATCAGCCGCCCCACTTGCGCTTCAATGCCGCCTGCACCGCAGGATGCACGAAGCCGGAAACATCGCCCCCCAGCCGCGCCACTTCACGCACCAGCGAGGAGGAAATGAAGCTGTATTTTTCCGCCGGCGTCAGGAACAGCGTCTCGACATCGGGAATCAGATGCCGGTTCATGCTCGCCAGCTGGAACTCGTATTCGAAATCGGACACCGCGCGCAGCCCGCGCAGCATCACCCCGCCGCCGACTTCCTTCACGAAATGCGCCAGCAGCGTCTTGAAACCGCGCACTTCGACATTGGCCAGCCCAACCAACGCCTGCTGCGCCAGTTCGATCCGGTCCTTCAACGGAAAACCCGGCCCCTTGGCGGGACTTTCAGCCACGCCGACGATGACTTTCTCGAACAGCGGCGCAGCGCGCGCGATCAGGTCGATATGGCCATTGGTGATCGGGTCGAACGTGCCTGGATAGACCGCGATGCGTTGTCGTGCAGAACTCATGGACTGGCTGCCGGTTCCCCGCCGGTGAAGGATTCGAGTGTAGCAGGCGCACCGCCCTGCGAGGCATCCATGACGCGTCGCAGCAGGCAAAAGCGCACGTCACGCGTGCTGCCCTCGCGATGCGGTACAAAACCTTCGATCCGCGGCGGCGGCGCATCGCGTGCCGACTCCAGGTAAAGCCATGCGCGTGGCGCCAGCCAGCGCGGCAGCGCGTCCAGCACCGGCTGCCACAGCCCGGCCGCGAACGGCGGATCCACGAACACGATGTCGAACTGCGCCGATACCGGCCCGGCCAGCCACGCCAGCGCATCGGCCGCCACGATTTCGACCTGCCCCGCATCCAGCCGCTGCGCCGTGGCACGCAGCGAGGCCACGGCGGCGGCATCGCGTTCGATCATCACCACCTGTGCCGCGCCGCGCGAGGCCGCCTCGAATCCCAGCGCGCCACTGCCGGCGAACAGATCCAGACAGCGCGCACCGCCGATTTCCGCCTGCAACCAGTTGAACAGTGTTTCGCGCACCCGGTCCGAGCTGGGCCGAAGACCGGCCGCATCAGGCACTTCCAGCCGGCTGCCGCGCCATTGCCCGGCGATGATCCGGACCTTGCCGCTGCTGCCGGACGGGCTTGTCGACCTGCGCCGCATCAGCAGTCCGCGCGCCCATCGCGCGCTTCATCGGGGGGAATGGGGGCCAGTGCTACCATGCCCGCCATTCTCCAACAGTCGCGCTCCGGATGCTCCGTTTTTTCCGCAAGAAGCCTGCCAACCCGCCCGCCGATGACGCTGCCAAGCCCGCCGGCGACAGCGCCGGGCAGGACCTGCCCGTGCGGCAGGACAATATGCCGCAGCAGGCTGCGCCCGAAGCCGCTGCGCCCGACGTCATTGCTTCGGAGGCCCAGTCTGTCGCGCCATCCGGAACCGGTGCCTTCGCGGCTGAACCCGATACCGCGCTGGCCACTCCTGCGCCGGCCGGGACTGCGTTCGACGAACCCGCTTTCGACAAGCCCACTCCCGACGAACCTGCCAAAATCGCGCCTGTTGCCGTCGAACCCGTCATCACCGCACCCGCCCGTGCCGAACCGGCCGCCGCCAGCTGGCGCGAGCGCCTGCGCAACAGCGGTTTCGCGAAAAGTTTCTCGACCCTGTTCTCGCGCCAGCCGGCGCTGGACGAGGATTTCCTTGAAGAACTGGAAACCTGCCTGCTGACCGCCGATGTCGGCATCGCCGCCACCACGATCATCATCGACGACCTGCGCCAGCGCATGGCGCGCAACGAATTCAACGATGCTCGCGGCCTGCTCGATGCCTTGCGCGGCGAACTGATCGCACTGCTGGTGCCGGTGGCCGAACCGCTGAACATCTACACCGGCGCCAAGCCCTTCGTGATCCTGACCGTGGGCGTCAACGGCGTCGGCAAGACCACGACAATCGGCAAACTGGCACGGCGTTATCTGGACGAGCGCAAGAGCATCATGCTGGCCGCCGGTGACACCTTCCGCGCCGCCGCGGTCGAACAATTGAAGACCTGGGGCGAACGCAACGGCGTGCACGTGGCAGCCCAGGCCAACGGCGCCGACCCGGCGGCCGTGGTCTACGACGCCTTGCAGACCGCACGTGCACGCAATGTCGATCTGCTGATCGCCGATACCGCCGGCCGCCTGCACACCCAGCAGGGCCTGATGGACGAACTGGGCAAGATCAAGCGCGTGCTCGGCAAGCTCGATCCGACCGCGCCGCACGAGGTGTTGCAGGTCATCGACGGCACCACCGGCCAGAACGCGATCAACCAGGTGCGCCACTTCCACAAGGCAGCCGGCGTCAGCGGCCTGATCGTCACCAAGCTCGACGGCAGCGCCAAAGGCGGCGTGATCTTCGCGCTGGCACGCGAATTCGGGCTGCCGATCCGCTATGTCGGCCTCGGCGAAGGCGTGCACGATCTGCGTGCCTTCGATCCCTACGCCTTCGTCGATGCGCTGCTGCCCGAGTCGCTGGTCACCCGCTGAGGCCCGGCACATGCTCCCGGCCGATGCCCGCATTCCGAAGGCAACCGTCCGGGACAGGCCGCAGCTCCGGCCGCTGCCGGAACGCCTGCACCGCATCATTCACGCCGCCACCGGAGCATGCCGATGCGCCGCCGCTGGCTGATCCCGCTGATCCTGCTGGCGCTGGCGGTCATCGCCTTCCTGATCCTGCGCGCGCTGCTGCAACCCGAACGCCTCAGCGCCTTCCTGCTGCGCCAGGCCGAACAGGCCACCGGGCTGGAACTGGCGCTGGATTCTCCGGCCGATATCGGCCTTTTCCCGGATCTGCATATCGAACTGGACGGCCTGCGCGCGCAGGCGCCGGGCGCCGATCAGCCGCTGTTGCGCGTGGCGCGGGTCGAAGCCGCGCTGCCGTGGTCGAGTCTGCGCGGAGGCGATATCACCCTGCTCGGGCTGCGGCTGCGTTCACCGCAATTGGATCTTCCCGCCACACTCGAATTCTTCGCGCGCGATACCGATGCCGGACCGCCACCGCCGCTGCGCCTGCCACAGCTGGATGCACCACTGGAAATCCGCGATGGTCAGATCAACGCCGAAGGCTGGTCGCTGCAGGCGCTGGACCTGACCTTGCCCTCCCTGCATGAGGGCCGCCCCACCCGGCTCAGCCTGCGCGGCCGCGTGCAGCTTGAACAGGGCAGCCACACCCTGGCGCTGGAACTGGCCACCACGCCGCGCGCCGATGGTGACCAATTGCATCTTTCGCCGCTGACACTGGATCTGGTGATCGATGCGCTGCCGGCCTGGCGCCCGCATGTGGAAGGCGAACTGCGATGGAATCCGGCCGGTCTTTTAACTTTCGACCTGCGCAGCCTGATCGCGCCCTGGCCCGATGACTGGCCGCCGCTGCCACTGCCCCCGGCCGACGACGATGCGGTGGCACTGGCGCTGCGCTACGACGGCGACAGCGCACTAAGCGGCCGGCTGGAATTCAGCCTGCTGCGCGGCGAAGACGGTCTGCGCGGCCAGGCCACGTTGAACCAGACCCTGGCCTGGCTCGGCAGCGAACGCAATTCACCGTTGCCGCCGGCGCAGGCCGACATCGACATCCCGCGCCTGGAGTACGGCCCGGTGCAGGCCAGCGGCATCCGCATCCGGCTTGACCCGACCGAGGACGCTTCGGCCGATCCACCATGATTTCCCGTCCTTGCCAATGAATCTTCCGCTGCACGCCACGCTACCCGCCGCCAGCACCGGCTTCGCCCAGCGCCTGTTGCACTGGTTCGAGCGCCACGGCCGCCACGACCTGCCCTGGCAGCATCCGCGCAGCGCCTACCGCGTCTGGCTGTCGGAAATCATGTTGCAGCAGACCCAGGTGCAGACCGTGATCCCGTACTTCGAGCGCTTCGTTACCGCCCTGCCGGATGTCGCCGCTCTCGCCGCCGCGCCGCAGGATCAGGTCATGGCGCTGTGGTCCGGCCTGGGCTACTACGCCCGCGCCCGCAACCTGCACGCCGCCGCCCGCATCTGCATGGAACAACACGACGGCGAACTGCCCACCCAGCTCGACGCGCTGATCGCGCTGCCCGGCATCGGCCGCTCCACCGCCGGCGCGATCCTGGCGCAGGCGCACGGGCTGCGCTTCGCGATCCTGGACGGCAACGTCAAGCGCGTACTGACCCGCTGGGCCGGCATCGAAGGCTGGCCCGGACGCCCGGCAGTGGAAAAACAGTTATGGGCACTGACCGAAAACCTGCTGCCGGACGCCCGCCTGGCCGATTACACCCAGGCGATCATGGATTTCGGCGCCACCCTGTGCACCCGCACCGAACCGGCCTGCGCGATCTGCCCGCTACAGCACGATTGCAGCGCCCGCATCCACGGCCTCACTTCCAGCCTGCCCACGCCCAAACCCGCAAAATCCGTGCCCACACGCGAATGCGCGATGCTGCTGGCGCTGGACGGACACGGCCGCGTGCTGCTGCAAAAACGCGACGCCCCCGGCGTCTGGAACGGCCTGTGGAGCCTGCCCGAAGCAGCCGATGCCGTGCAGTTGCAACAACAGTCCGGCACATGGCTGCACGCTCCCGGCCCGGCCACCGCGCTGCCGCGTTTCGAACACGTCTTCAGCCATTACCGCCTCGGCATCACGCCCTGGCTCCAGCGCGGGGTGAACCTGCGCCCGCGTATCGCCGACAATGGCCCCACCCTGCGCTGGGCCGCAGCCGCCGAATGGCCGGACATCGGCCTACCCGCACCGATCCGCAAACTACTTCAATCGCTGGAGTTGAAATGAGCCGTACCGTGTTCTGCGTCAAGCAGCAAAAACTGACCGAAGGACTGGACTTCGCCCCCTGGCCCGGCCCGTTGGGCGAGCGTGTCTTCAACAACATCGGCAAACCGGCCTGGGCCGAGTGGCTCGCCCACCAGACCATGCTGATCAACGAAAACCGCCTGACCCCGCGCGACCCGAAAACCCGTGAATTCCTCCAGACGGAAATGGAGAAATTCCTGTTCGGCGAAGGCGCGGAAAAACCGATGGGGTATGTGCCGCCGGAGGCGTGATATGCGCACAGCCTGCCATACCCGGACACTGATCCTCGCCATCGCCAGCTTGCTGCTGGCCGCCTGCGGGCCGGTACGCAAACACGCTGTCGATGCCTCCATCGAGGCCACCCGGACATCGGAGCTACGCCGTGCCAAATCACATACCGAACTGACCGCTTATGCGCAGCGCAGCCACGAACTGGAACGGATGCTGAGACGCGAGCGCGACCGCGTTTTCTGCACCGACCCGGCAAACCAGCGTCATTGGCGCTGCACCTCCCGACCGGACAAATCCCGGCGGATCGTGGAAAAGCCGATGTCCAAGCACCTACTCGAGCGCATCGCCGTTACAGGCAGCCGCATCAGCGCCTCGGACATCATCACCAACAATCAGGAAGTCGGCGTTGACGAGGGTGATATCGTCAAAAAGTTCGGCAACCTGCTGTTCGTGCTCAGGCGCGGCGCGCTGTACAGCATCGACATCGGCACTGACGCCGATCCCACCTTGACGCACGTCTCCCATCTCGATGCGGCCATCCTCGAAGAGGACGAGATCGAGGAAGACCCGCTGTGGTACGACGAAATCCTCGTCGCCGGCAATAGCCTGATCCTGCTTGGTTTCAACTGGGAAGAGGATCGCTCCGAGCTGCTGATTTTCAACATCGACACCGACGGCACGATGAGCCGCCGCGCACACTACGGCATCGCCGTGGACGACTATTTCAGTGGCTCCAACTACGGCGCGCGCATCGAAGCGGACAACCTGCTGCTGTCACTCTCCAGCGCGTTGCATCCAAATGGCGACGACTGGCCGTCATGGAGACGTCTGGACCAAACCGATACCGCTTGGCAGCCATTGATCGAACCGGAAGACGTTTACCTTCCTGTCTCGATCGAAACCTCGCCCACGCTGCACCTGATTGCGCGCTGCCCGCTGGAACGACTGGGCCAAAGCGATCTGGACTGCACCACCACCGGCATCATCGGAAATGAAGACGCGGAGTTCTATGCCAGCAGCAACGCGGCCTATCTGTCCGTGGCGGCATGGGACAAACAGGCCCTGCTCGACCCCCGCTTCGAGCCATGGATGATCGATTACGAGCCCTCGCTGGCGGATTTGCGCCCCCTGCGTCATACCCTGATCTACCGTATCGCTTTCGATGCAGAGCAAAACCTGCAAATGGCTGAAGCACATGGCATCACCGGCAACCAGTTCTCGTTCATGGAGTACGACAACAGCCTCTTTCTGACCACCGAAACCGGTGGAAACGAAGATCGAACGGTGAACCTCCAGCGTGTCGGAGTAGAGCACTTCAGCAACGCGCCTGGCACTTGGGCCGAACCCATTGCGCAGGTACCCGTGAGTGACGCCCATCGTGTGTTTCGCTTCAGCAGCGATGCGCTCTGGATCGGCAGCCACTCGTGGTCGCTGGGCGAGCCCGACGGCGGGCCCGCGTCATTGTTGCGCCAGCCGCTTGACGGCGGGCAATGGGAATCGGTCCCCGTCACGCACTCCACTGACACCCTGCAACCGCTGGGTGGACACATGCTGGCCCTGGGCAATTCTTCTGCTGGAACATGGCACGCCAGCCTGATCACTGATCGCCCCCTTCCTCGCATTCTGGACAGCGTCCGGATAACCGGTCACACACCAGCAGATCACCGCAGCCATGCCGTCAATTTCACCCCGATGGCCGCCGGCGACTGGCTGATCGGCTTTCCCGGCATGCCGCTGGAGGCAGCGACCGATTCTGAGCCAGACCATGACGACGATGAACAGTGGGTGGACCCTGCTGCGGATCTGCTCGTCTATCGCCTGGCCGGCGAACGCCTGCTTCCGGCCGGAACGCTGGCAATGGACGACCCGAATGCAAGCGCGTGCACCGAGCACTGCATCGACTGGTACGGCAACGCCCGCATCTTCTTCATCGGCCCACGCATCTTCGCGCTCAGTGGCGGCCTGCTGGCGGAAGCCCGGATGGTCGATGGAAAAATCACCGAAACCGGACGCCTCACGCTGGAGTGATATGCGATGAATGCACGGGCGCTGCTTCTGGCATGGCTGGCCATCGGTATCGTCGCCGTGGCTCTCGCGGGATTCCTTGACAATTCTTATCTGGCGCACGTCCGAGGCATACCCTCACCGCAACCCTACCCGTCCGCCACGGTGCTCTGGGCAACGATCTTCATGCTCGCGCAAACCCGTATCGCACTCACGATCCTGCACCCTTGCAAAAAACCTGCGGCACTGTGGCGGACACTGTTGCTGGTGGTCGTCTGTCTGGCGGCTTTGCTTTTGGCCATCGGAGGCGCCATGCACGCACCGCCCGCGTACGGCGCCTACCTGCTCTGGTTGCTGGCCTTTCTCATCATCGCGTTGACGCTGCTGATACGCAGCACCGCCAAACTTCTGAGGAAACCGCCTCGCACAAACTGACGCAGCTACCTGCAACCGAGCCACACACTTTTCCGACAGCTCATCGATCAGTCAGAACAGGATGTGGGCGATTCAGCCCGGCTCACGCACATACACCAGCCCGTCTTCCACCTTGAGCGGGTAGCTGCGCACCGGCTCGTAGGCGGGTGGGCACAGGGCTTCGCCGCTGCGCACGTCGAAGCGGGCGCCGTGCAGCACGCATTCGATCTGGCCGGTAGCCGGGTCGTAGGGGCCGGCGGAGAGTTCGAAATCCTCGTGCGTGCAGCGGTCTTCCAGCGCGTAGAACTGGCCATCGTGGTTGACGACAACCAGTGCGACATCGCCGAACCAGGCGACGTGCGATTCGCCGGGCAGCACTTCGGCAGTGGTGCACAGCACGGTCCAGTCCTGGCTCACAGCGATTTCTCCAGCATTTCGAAGCGCAAATCGTCGCGCAGCGGCGTGCCGTAGCGCGCATCGCCATACGGGAATGGCAGTTTGCGGCCGGTGCGGCGATAGCCGCGACGCTCGTAGAAGGCGATCAGTTCTTCGCGCAGGTCGATCACCGTCATGCGGACGCGCGAGGCGTGGAATTCGTCGCGCACGATGCGTTCGGCCTCGTTCATCACCGCCTTGCCGACACCGCCGCCCTGTGCATCCGGGCGCACTGCGAACATGCCGAAATAGCCCTGTCCGTCCTGGACCGCGACATGCGCGCAGGCCATCAGCACCTCGCCCTGCCAGGCCAGAAGAATGCGGCTGGAAGGGCGTTCGATATCGGCCTGCAACACTTCCGGCGCGACGCGCTGGCCATCCAGCAGATCGGCCTCGGTGGTCCAGCCCTGGCGGCTGACATCACCGCGATAGGCCGATTCCACCAGTGCCACGATTGCTGGAATATCGGCTGCGACGGCACTGCGGTAATGCAATGCGGGTGCATCGCAGGAGCCGCTCATGCGAGCAGCCCGCGCACCTTGCGCAGTGCCGTGATGAAAGCGTCGATTTCCGCGTGGGTGTTGTAGAACGCGAGCGAGGCGCGGCAGGTGGCGGGCACGCCGAAATGCTGCATCAGCGGATGCGCGCAATGGTGACCCGAGCGTACCGCCACGCCCTGCAGATCCAGCAATGTGGCCAGATCATGCGCATGCGCGCCTTCGACCAGGAAGCTGACCACGGCGGTGCGCTGGCGCGGGTTGCCGAAGATGCGCACACCCGGCTCGCGCTCCAGCGCGCTGCGCAGGTAATGGCCCAGTTCATGCTCGCGCGCGGCAATCGCCTCCATGCCGATGCCGTCGAGGAAATCCACTGCGGCGGCGAGGCCGACAAAGCCGGCGATGTTCGGCGTGCCGGCCTCGAAGCGGTAGGGCGGATCGTTGAACACGGTGCCTTCGAAGCGCACCTCGCGGATCATCTCGCCGCCGCCCAGGAACGGCGGCATCGTCTGCAGATGCTCGCGCCGCGCCCAGAGCACGCCGGTGCCGGTCGGTCCGCACATCTTGTGGCCGGTGATGGCGTAGAAATCACAATCCAGTGAAGGAATATCCAGGCCCAGATGCGGCGCGGCCTGCGAGCCGTCGACCACGCTGGTGATGCCGCGCTTGCGCGCCTGGCGGCAGATCTCGCGCACCGGATTGACCGTGCCCAGCACATTGGAAACATGCGCCAGCGAAACGATGCGCACCTCCGGCGTCATCTTCGCCAGCATCGCCTCCACATCCAGATCGCCATTGGCGTCCAGCTCGGCCACCTTGATGACCGCGCCGGTGCGTTCGGCCACCAGTTGCCACGGCACGATGTTGGCGTGGTGTTCCATGCGCGTCAGCAGGATCGCGTCGCCGGGCTTCAGGCGCGGCAGCGCGTAGCTGTAGGCCACCAGATTGATCGCGAAAGTGGTGCCGCTGCACAGCACCAGATCATCGGGTTGCACCTTCAGGAACGCAGCCAACCGGCGGCGGGCGCCCTCGTAGGCCGCCGTCGCCTCGCTGCCCAGCGCATGCACCGCGCGACTGACGTTGGCATTGTGCTGACGGTAGAAATCATCGACCGCCGCGATCACCGTTGCCGGCTTCTGCGAGGTGTTGGCCGAATCCAGATAGATCAGCGGCTTGTCGTGCACCCGTCGTTGCAGCAGCGGGAATTGGGCACGGATCGCGGCCCAGTCCGGGGTGGTGGTGGCGACACCTTCAGCGTGTACGGCGGTGCTCATGCCAGTTCCTCCAGGCGCCGGTCCAGTTGCCCGGCAGCGAAGCCACGCATGGCCTCGTCTTCGATCACTGCCAGCGCCTCGCGCCCGAACGCGGCAGTCAGGATGCGCCGCGCCTGCATTTCGTCCAGCCCACGGCTGCGCAGGTAGAACAGCGCGGTCGGGTCAAGATTGCCGACAGTGGCGCCGTGCGCGGCCTGGACTTCGTCGGCGTGGATTTCCAGCACCGGCTGGGTGTCGATCTCGGCGCTGTCGGACAGCAGCAGGTTCTTGTTGGAAAGCCGCGCGTCGGTGCCGTCGGCGCCGGCCTGGATCAGGATGCCGCCGTGGAACACCACGCGCGAACGCTGTGCCGCCAGCCCGCGCCAGTTGAGCTGGCAGGCGGTGTCCGGCGCGTTGTGTTCGATCCCGAGGCGGGTGTCCAGATGCATGGTGCCGCCGCCCAGCAGCACGCCGTTGGCATGCAGCTGCGCCTGCCGTCCGTGCAGCCCGACGTTGAGTTCATGCCGGCTCAGCGCCGCGCCCAGTTCCAGATCCACGCGGCGGTACTGCGTGGCTTCGGCCAGGGTGGCGTCGGTGCGCTGCATCAGCGTGGCGCCGCCGCTTTCGGACTGGATCCGCAGATGCGCCAGCCCGGCCTGCGCACCGAGCCGGATCTGGCTCAGCGCATTGCCCAGATGACGGTGTTCGCCCAGCGCCAGATGGTGTTCGACCACGCGCGCCTGCGCGCCAGGCGCAAGATCGATCACATGGCGCAGCGCGAAGCCGCGATCGGTTTCATCCGGCACGCTGATGAACACCAGATGCAGCGGCTGCGGGCAGTCAACGCCGGCTGCGACCTGCAACCACGCGCCTTCGGTGGCGAGCGCGGCATTCAGGCGCGCGAAGACTTCGTCGGCGGCATCGAAACGGCGCGCGAGAAATTCCGCGTGCGGCGCGGCACCCCGTTCCAGCGCCTGCGACAGCGGCTGCAACCGGACGCCCTCCGGCAGGCCGGACAGCTCCGACAGCGCCGGTGCGAACACGCCGTTGGCGAATACCAGCCGCGGGCCGTCCGGCAGTTCCAGCGCAGCGGCGTCGAAATCCGGCAAGGTGGTGACGGGGCTGAAGCTGCGCCGCTCCAGTGCGCGCAGCGGGGTGTATTTCCAGCGCTCGTTGCGGGTGCCGGGCAGGCCATCGGCCAGCGCCTGCTCCAGTGCCGCGCCGCGTGCCGATGCCAGCCCGCCGGCGTCGCGCCGTGGCAGTGTGTCGAAACCTTCGGCCAGGGATTGCAGCAGCGCGCTCATGCGGCCTCCGGTCCGACGCGCTGGCGGATCCAGTCGTAACCGTGTTGTTCCAGCTGCATCGCCAGTTCCGGGCCGCCGGATTCGACGATGCGGCCATCGGCCAGCACGTGCACTGCATCCGGCTTGATGTAGTCCAGCAGGCGCTGGTAGTGGGTGATGATCACGAAGGCGCGATCCGGCGAGCGCAGCGCGTTGACGCCCTCGGCCACGGCCTTGAGCGCGTCGATGTCCAGGCCGGAATCGGTTTCATCCAGCACCGCCAGCTTCGGCTCCAGCACCGCCATCTGGAAGATTTCGTTGCGCTTCTTCTCGCCGCCGGAAAAACCCTCGTTGACGCCGCGATGCAGCAGCTTGTCATCCAGGTGCAGCACGGCGAGCTTTTCCCGCACCAGCTTCAGGAACTGCATCGAATCCAGTTCCACTTCGCCGCGTGCCACGCGCTGGGCGTTGAGCGCGCTGCGCAGGAAGTAGGTGTTGTTGACGCCCGGAATTTCCACCGGGTACTGGAAGGCGAGGAAGACGCCGGCGGCGGCGCGTTCTTCCGGCGCCAGTTCCAGCAGGTCGCGGCCGTCGAAATTGACGCTGCCGGCGGTGACTTCATATCCGTCGCGGCCGGCGATGATGTTGCCCAGCGTCGACTTGCCGGCGCCGTTGGGGCCCATGATGGCGTGCACTTCGCCGGGCTTCACCTCCAGCGTCAGGCCCTTGAGGATTTGGCGGTTGCCGCCGACGGTGGCGTGCAGGTTGTCGATCTTCAGCATGGTCATGGCTTCGTGGTTCCGGTGCGCGCTTGGCGCGGATGAAAGGGGTTCCAGGTGGCGTCGGGTGGTTCAGTTGCGGGTGGCCGGTGTGGTGAACGCGCTGCCGGGGCCAACGCCGGCGCAGGCCGAAGGCGGCTCGTCGGGCGCGCGCTTGCGGCGCATCTGTGGCGGCAGCCAGGCTTCGCAGAGGAATTCCAGGCGCTGGCGGCGCAGCGATGCGCGCAGATATTCCAGACGCGCCAGATAGCCGGAGCCGTAGGTGACGGATTCATGCTCACCGGGAACGAGCGGAAACAACGCGTCGGTGTCGGCCTTCATCTGCTTTTCCCAGCCAGCCTGGGCGGCGCGCAAGCCGGCGATGTACTGTTCGCCCTGGTCTTCGTCGCTGTCGGCATAGGCTTCGGCCACTTCCGCGATCACCGCACTGATCGCGTCGCCGGCCTTTGCGTTCTCGACGATCTGGCACGCCGTCACGCCCATCTGGCTGGAACTGGTTTCACACAGCTCTATCCAGGACTGCAAGGTGTCCTGCGCAGCATCGTCCGGTGCAGCGGCGGCGGCCGCTGTAGCAGCCAGCAGCGCCAACGGCAGCAGCGCGATGCTCATCCGACCGAGCCTTCCAGTGAAAGGTCCAGCAGCTTCTTGGCTTCCACCGCGAACTCCATCGGCAGCTCGCGGAACACCTGCTTGCAGAAGCCGTCGACGATCATCGACACCGCATCTTCCTCGCCGATGCCGCGCGAGAGGCAGTAGAACAGCTGGTCGTCGCTGATCTTGGAGGTGGTGGCCTCGTGTTCGAGGATGGCGTCGGGATTCTTCACTTCCACATACGGGAAGGTGTGCGCACCACATTTCTTGCCGATCAGCAGCGAATCGCACTGGGTGTGGTTGCGCGCACCGCTGGCGCCGCGCTCGATCTTGACCAGCCCGCGATAGGTGTTCTGCCCATGACCTGCGCTGATGCCCTTGGACACGATCTTGGATTTCGTGTTCTTGCCGATGTGGATCATCTTGGTGCCGGTATCGGCCTGCTGGCGGTGATGGGTCAGCGCGACCGAGTGGAATTCGCCGGAAGAATCGTCGCCGCGCAGCACACAGCTGGGGTATTTCCAGGTGATCGCCGAGCCGGTTTCGACCTGCGCCCAGACCACCTTGCTGCGTGCGCCACGGCATTCGGCGCGCTTGGTGACGAAGTTGTAGATGCCGCCGACGCCGTTTTCATCGCCCGGGTACCAGTTCTGCACCGTCGAATACTTGATCTCGGCATCTTCCAGCGCGACCAGTTCCACCACCGCGGCGTGCAACTGGTTTTCGTCGCGCATCGGCGCGGTGCAGCCTTCCAGATAGGACACGTGGCCACGGTCCTCACAGATGATCAAGGTGCGTTCGAACTGGCCGGTGTGGCCGGCGTTGATGCGGAAGTAGGTGCTGAGCTCCATCGGGCAGCGCACGCCCTTGGGGATGAACACGAAGCTGCCATCGGAAAACACCGCCGAGTTCAGCGCCGCGAAGAAGTTGTCGCGCACCGGCACCACGGTGCCCAGATACTGGCGTACCAGTTCCGGGTGGTCCTTGATGGCCTCGGACATCGAACAGAAGATGATGCCCTTGTCGGCCAGTTCCTTGCGGAAGGTGGTGCCGACCGAGACCGAATCGAACACCGCGTCCACCGCCACACCGGCCAGCTTGGCGCGCTCGTGCAGCGGCACGCCGAGCTTGTCGTAGGCATCCAGCAACTCCTGCGGGACATCATCCAGCGATTCGTACTTCGGCCCTTTCGGCGCGGAGTAGTAGCTGATGGCCTGGAAATCGATCGGCGCGATCTTCAGCTTGGCCCACTGCGGCATCGGCATCGTCAGCCAGTGGCGGTAGGCCGCCAGGCGCCATTCGAGCATCCACTCGGGCTCCTCTTTTTTGGCCGAGAGGGCGCGGATGGTGTCTTCGTCCAGCCCGGCCGGCAACGAATCGGATTCGATGTCGGTGACGAAGCCGGCGTCATAGCGACGCCCGAGCTGTTCGTGGATTTCCTTGTTGGCGATGGGTACTTCAGCGAGTTCGGTGGCCATGACGGGCTGCCTTGTGCGATTCAGGAGGTGGCCAGGCGCAGGTCGATGCGACGCTGGCGGGAAGGAGGTGGAAGCGGTTCGAGCATCTGCGCCAGGGTCATGCCGCGCAGGGTGTCGGCGATGACGTCGTTGACCAGACGCCAGTGCGGCGCGACGCCGCAGAAGGTTTCGTGTTCGCAGCGCGAGTGTTCGCCGCTGCATTCGGTCATTTCCAGCGGGCCTTCGATCGCCTCGACGATTTCCAGCAGGCTGATCTGCATCGGCGCCTGCGCCAGGCGGTAACCGCCATTGGCGCCGCGCAGGCCTTCGACCAGGCCGCTCTGGGCCAGCGCCTTGAGCACTTTGCTGACCGTGGCCGGCTCCAGCCGGGTACGTTCGGCCAGCATGCTGGCGCTGTGCACGGTGTCCGGCGCGGTGGCCAGCACGGTCATCAGCAAGGTGGCGTAGTCGGTCAGGCGGGTGACGCGGATCATGGTGTTTTCAGGCTCGGCCGCGCGCTGCGGGCCGTTGCGGAAAGATAGGGGACCGAAATTGTACCCTTTTGCCCGGGAGCCCGGCAATACGGCAGTCCAGCCACCATTCATTGCCGCCGGTCACGTGCTTGCGGCAAGCTAGGGGTTGTTCTGGCGACCAAGCCCTGCCGTGCCCCGCACCCGCCTCGCACTTTCCCTCGCCTCGCTGCTGTCCGGCGGCCTGGCCCTGCTGCCGCCATCGACTGCGGCCGCGATCGATTACGACCCCGCGATGTGGGTGCAGTGCAAGCCGAATGCGCTGTACCAGTTCCATCGCCCGGATCTTGGCTCCGAGGCCGACCGGGAAACCGGTGAAACCTCGATCTTCGCCGAGCATTTCGACATTCGCGACCAGCAGAACTACCTGCTCAGCGGCGATGTGGAAATCCTGCGCGCCGATCAGCGCGTGGCGGCTGCGCTGATGCGCTTTGATCCGCAAACCGAAACCTGGCAGGCCAAGGGCGACGTGCAATACCAGGACGCCGGCATGCTGATCGGTGCCGAGCGCGCCGAAGGCCGGCTCGAAGAGGACTACGCCTCGCTGCAATCACTGCGCTACCAACTGCTGAGTGCGCGCGGCAACGGCGAGGCCGAACTGGCCACCAACCAGGGCAATCACAGCCAGCTGCAACAGGTGTCCTACACCACCTGCGATCCGGATGACCGCCAGTGGCTGATCCGCGCCCGCCAGTTGGACATCAACCAGGCCGACGGCATCGCCACCGCGCGCCACACCACGCTGCGCCTGGGGAATGTGCCGATCCTGTACCTGCCGATCGCCAGCTTCCCGATCGACGAGCGGCGCAAGACCGGCTTCCTGTTCCCGTCACTGGGTGCTTCGCGCTCGCGCGGAGTGGATATCACGGTGCCGTACTACCTGAATCTGGCGCCGAATTTCGACGCCACCCTGGCACCGCGCCTGATGACCAAGCGCGGCGTGATGCTGGGCGCGCAGTTCCGCTATCTCAGCGACAACCATCGTGGCGAAATCTACGGCACCTGGTTGCCCAACGACGACCAGACCGGCCGCGACCGCGGCACCGTGACCTGGGAGCACCGCGGCCAGCTCGGCGCGAACTGGCAGCTGATTTCGGATCTGAACCACATCTCCGACGACCGCTATTTCGAGGACTTCGGCGATTCGCTCTCGACCGCCGCCACCAGCCTGCTGGAAAGTCATGTCGGCCTGCACGGGCGCGGGCGCTACTGGACCGCCAGCGTCAGCCTGCAGGGCTGGACCATCGCAGATCCGTACACCCCGGACACGGCCGAACCGTTCCGCCGCCTGCCACGCATGCTGTTCCGCTGGGACCAGCCGCTGGCCGCCGGCGTGGTCGGTGGGGTACGCAGCGAGGCGGTGGTGTTCGAGCACAGCCAGCGTCCGGGCGCCACGCGCGTGGACCTGCACCCCTACCTCGCATTTCCATATGAACGCGCGGCCGGCTTCTTCCGCCCGGAAATCGGCGTGCGCCACACCGCCTATTCGCTCGACAGCGATTATCTGGAGCGCTTTCCCGGCACCTCGCCCTCGCGCACCACGCCGATCCTGAGCCTGGATACCGGGCTGGTGTTCGAGCGCCCGATGAGCTTCTTCGGCCAGCGCATGCTGCAAACGCTGGAGCCGCGCCTGTATTACCTGAACGTGCCCTACCGCGATCAGACCGATCTGCCGATCTTCGATACCCAGGAGCTGGGTTTCAGCTGGGGCCAGCTGTTCCGCAACAACCGCTTTGCCGGCGGCGACCGCCAATCCGACGCCAACCAGGCCACGCTGGCGGTCAGCACCCGCCTGTTCGATGAAGCCAGCGGACAGGAGCGGCTCTCGGCCAGCCTCGGCCAGATCCGCTATTTCCAGGACCAGAAAGTGCAGATGCCCGGCGTTTCGCGGGTGGACCGCGCCGGTTCGGCCTGGGTCGGGGATATGGAACTGATGCTGGACGACCGCTGGAGCGTTGGCGTCAGCCAGCAATGGGATCCGGATCAGGAGATTTCACACCTGTCCACGCTGCGCAGCCAGTACCGCTGGGGCCAGGCCGGCGTGCTGAATTTCGCCTACCGCTTCCGCCGCGACGGCCGTACCGGCAACCCGGACCGGGTCACGCTGGAGCAGTTCGACATTTCCACCCTGATCCCGCTCAACGAGCGCTGGCGCCTGGTCGGGCGCTGGAACTACTCGCTGCTGGACCATGCCACGGTGGAAGCCTTCGCCGGCGTGGAGTGGGAAAACTGTTGCCTGGCTGCGCGCGTGCTGGGCCGGCATTACGTGCGCAATATCGAAGGCGAACGCAACACCAGCATCTATCTGGAACTTGAATTGAAAGGTCTGTCCACGCTCGGACGCAAGTCCGGCGAGCTGCTGGAGCGTGCTATTCTCGGCTACACCTATTGAGCCACGCCTGTGGCAGGCCGGCACGCATATGCGTTGCGCCTGCGGCGGCGCCATGCAGGCCGGTGGCAGGACATGCGCGGTCTGCCGCCCGTACCGCCAGGCCGCACCGGCGCTGCCGTCTTCACACCCCACATTACCGCCATCGATGCTGGAATCATGAGCCGACTTCTTCCTTCCCTCCTCTTTTTCATTTTCCTGCTGGGCACTCCGCTTGCGGCCCAGGCCCAGGCCCTGCAGCTGGATCCGGTCGAAAGTATCGTGGCCGTGGTCGAGGAGGACGTGATCCTGCGCTCCGAGCTGGATATGGCGGTCAACAACGTCACCCGTCGCCTGGCCGGCCGCACCGACCAGTTGCCCCCGCCCAATGTGTTGGAACGGCAGGTGCTGCAACAGCTGATCATGATGCGCCTGCAATTGCAGCGCGCCGAGGCCATGGGTCTGCGCGTGGGCGATGTGGAGCTGGACCAGACCATCGGCCGTATCGCGCAGCAGCAGGGCGCAAGCATCGACCAGTTGCGCCAGCAGGTGCGCATGGACGGCCTGAGCTATGAGGCGTTCCGCCAGCAGGTGCGCGATGAACTGGTGATCTCGCGCTTGCAGCAGAACTTCGTACAGAGCCGCGTGGTGGTCAGCGAAACCGAAATCGACAATCTGCTGGCCAGCCGTACCGGCTCCGAATTGCAGATCCACCTGGGCTATCTGCTGGTGGCGCTGCCCGATGGCGCGACCCCGGACCAGATCGAAGTCGCGCGCGACAAGATCGACGGCGTGCGTCAGTTGATCGAACGCGGCGAGATGGATTTCGCAGCCGCGGCGATGCGCTATTCCGACCACCAGACTGCACTGGAAGGCGGCAACATGGGCTGGCGCAGCTCAGACGAAATCCCGCCGCTGTTCACCCATGCACTGGCATCGATGCAGCCGGGCGAGGTCTCGCAGCCGCTGCGCGGCCCCAGCGGCTTCAGCCTGATCCACTACATCGACAGCCGCGACCAGAGCCAGGCGATCGAAACCGTCACCGAATACCATGCCCGCGGCCTGATGGTGAGGGTCGGCGAACTGGTCACGCGTGAAGAGGCTCGCACGAAGATCGACGCGCTCCGCGCCCGGATCGCGGCCGGAGAAGACTTCGCCACCGTGGCACGCGAAGCTTCCGACGACCAGATCACCCGCAACCAGGGCGGCGACATGGGCTGGTTCCCGCTCAGCGCCTGGGGCCCGGCCGTGGCCAATGTGCTGGGATCGCTGGAAGATGGCGAACTGTCCGAGCCCTTCGCCAGCGATGTCGGCTGGCACCTGATCCAGCGTCTGGAAACCCGCGAGCAGGACATCACCCGCGAAGCCCAGCGCAACCGTGCGCGCGAAACCATCGTGGCGCGCAAGGCGGATGAAGAGTTCGACCGTTTCCTGCGTCAGTTGCGTGACGAGGCCTACATCGACGAGCGCCTGGGCAGCTGACCGCTGCCCCGCTCCGGCCACCGCATCCGGTCAATGCCCGCATCCGAACCGCCGCTGCTCGGTCTGATTCCGGGTGAACCGGCCGGCATCGGGCCGGAACTGTGCGTGCGTCTGGCGCATACGCCGTTTGCCGCACCGCTGCTGGCAATCGCCGATGCCGAGCTGCTGCGCGACGCCGCCAGCGTCATCGGCCTGCCACTGGAACTGCTCGAACCCGACGCCACGCAAGTGGCGCCCGGCCAGCTGCGCGTGCTGCACCGCGCGCGTGCACAAGCCAGCCATTTCGGTCAGCTCGACCCGCGCAACGCCGCCTACGTACACGACAGCCTGCTGGAAGGCGCCCGCCTTGCCGCTGCGGGCGAGCTGTCCGGGCTGGTTACCGGCCCGGTGCACAAAGGCGTATTGAACGACGCCGGCATCGCCTACACCGGCACCACCGAACTGCTGGCGCAGCAGGCCGGCTGCGAGGTGGTGATGATGCTGGCCTCGCCGAAGATGCGCGTGGCGCTGGCCACCACCCACCTGCCGCTGCGCGCGGTGCCGGCGGCGATCAGTGCCGAAGGCCTGCGCACCACGTTGGAAATCCTGCACGCGGCGTTGCTGTCTGATTTCGGCATCCTGGCGCCGCGTATCGCGGTGCTCGGGCTGAACCCGCACGCCGGCGAAGGTGGCCATCTCGGCCGCGAGGAGATCGATGTCATCGCACCTTTGCTGGAGCAATTGCGTGCACGCGGCATGGACCTGATCGGCCCGCTGCCGGCCGACACCGCCTTCCTGCCGGACAAGCTCGCCGGCTTCGACGCGATGCTGGCGATGTACCACGACCAGGGCCTGCCGGTGCTCAAGTACAGCGGTTTCGAGCAGGGCACCAACATCACCCTGGGGCTGCCCTACGTGCGTGTCGCGGTGGATCACGGCACCGCGCTGGACCTGGC